>Ga0299915_10000529_pt1 | contig 28683 bp, 15 predicted proteins | sample RVTome_13_FD_200263 | JGI IMG/M metagenome (GOLD analysis project Ga0299915, IMG submission 200263) | Soil microbial communities from uranium-contaminated site in the Upper Colorado River Basin, Wyoming, United States - RVT92D227 (version 2) ...
TGGATCGAGTCCTCGAGCATGGCGCGCTCGGGGCCTCGGATCTCGGACGCGCGCTCGATCGCGCGGCCGCCTCGGGGATGTCGCGTGTCGTGATCGTCGGGGACGGCTCGCCGACGCTCGGGGAGAGCGATGCGGGCAAGCTCGCCGCACGGCTCGCGGGATCGGCGATCGTGCGCGTCGATGCGGTGCAGGTCGGCCAGAGCCTCGATCGCGACACGCTCCGGGTGCTCGTGCGCGCCGGCAAGCAGCCGGGGGCGATCGTGGACGGACGAGACGTGCCACGGGTCGTCCGCCAGCTCACCACGGCGCTCGTGCCGGAGCTCCCGATCACCGTCGTCGGCGCGATGAAGGTCTGGCCCGCGACGACGCGCGGCGTGGCGCCGGGTGATCCGATCTGGGTGACCGGCTTGAGTCCCACGGGAGCGAGCTCGCTGACGATCCAGATCGGCGAGCGGCGAGTCACGGTGACCCCGCGTCCCGGCGATGCAACGCGAATTCGTCGCGCGGTCGCCCGTGCGGAGCTCGTGCAGCTGACCGAGCAGTCCCACGCCGAGACCGATGGCGCCAAGAGGGGCGCGATCACGCATCAGATCGAGCAGGTCGCGCTCGCGCACAACCTGGTCTCGTCGCAGACGTCGCTGCTCGTGCTCGAGAGCGATGCCGACGAGATGCGCACGCTCGGCGCGCGCCAGCCCGCCGTCACGACAACGCGAGCCGGCGGTGGCGAGACGATCCGGATCGTCGATACCGCCCCGACGATCGATGGCTCGTCGACCAAGCAGGGCATCACGATCACCGAGGACTACCTCAGGAACATTCCGGTCCCGGGCCGCACGTTCGAGGCCGTGCTCGGTAGTGCGGCCGGCAAGCAAGCCGACTCCCTCGGCGTCAGCTTCTCGGGCTCGACGAGCCTCGAGAACACCTACTACGTCGATGGGGTGAACGCGGCGGGGTGGAAGCCCGGGACGACCGGGTCGGCGCTCGCGCAGCGTCACATCGCTCGCCGGATGCAATCGACCGCGTTCCCGTTCGGGCTGCCGGAGATCCACGAGCGTGGCGTCAAGGGCGAGATCCCGTCTACCGCGTCGCCGTACACCGGCGCGATGCACGACATCATGTTCGCGCTCGCTCGAAACGAGCGCGACCGTGGCCTCGAGCTCGCGGCGCGGTGGCAGCTCGCGAACCCGGGGGACGTGGCCTCGATCATCACGCTCGGCGAGGCGCTCGAGGCGCGCGGTGCGACCGTGCTCGCGGCCCGCGCGTATGGCTCGCTCGTGGATCTGTACCCGAATCGAGCCGAGCTCTTGCGCGCCGCCGGCGAGCGGCTGGATCGCGTCTCCGGTGCGCGCACCCTCGCGATCGATGCGTACCGACGGGCGCTGCGCGAGCGTCCCGATCACGCATCCGGCTACCGGCTGCTCGCGTATTCACTCGTGCGCGACGGACGCGGCGACGAGGCGCTCGAGCTCCTGATCGAAGGACAGCGTCATGCGAGCTGGGCCGTGGCCCAGGTGCTCGCCCACGACGCGCGCATCATCGGCGCCCACCTGGTGGCGCGCGATCCGGGCCGGCAGGCGAGCATCCGCGCCAAGGTCGGCGACCTCCCGACGCGCCCCAGCATGCATGTCGTGCTCACCTGGGAGACCGACGCGAACGACGTCGATCTTCATGTCCGCGACCGCAACGACGGCCACGCATTCCATGGCGGGCGCCAGCTCGGCTCGGGCGGGCAGCTGATCGCCGATCTGACCGACGGCTACGGCCCGGAGATGTTCGTCGTCGAAGATCCGAAGGCGTTTCCGTACCAGATCAGCGCGCACTACTTCAGCCGCGGTCCGATGGGCATCGGGCTCGGCACCGTGCAGGTGATCCGCCACGACGGCGCCGGCAACATCACCGTCGAGGATCGGCCGTTCCTGATCCAGAAGGACGATGCGACGTTCGAGCTCGGCTCGATCCGCTGATCACTGCTCGACCTGCAGGGGACAGTCATCGGGGATCCACAGATCGAGGTCGACCTTGCGCAGCGGATCCTTGATCGAGAAGCGCCAGCCGGCGTTCGCGTTGGGGTAGCCCAGGCGGATGATGGCCAGGGCATTCGCGGGAGCGCCCTTCGCGATCGCGCGCTCCCAGATCTTGGCGACCGTGCAGCGAGGGCCGGTGATCGCGAGTCGCTTGCTGCAGAAGCCGTCCTGGTACGCCCAGGCGCCCTTCGACCACACGGGCCTCGGGCATCCGCGCTCGCGCGGCTTGTCGGTCGGCTCCGGCACCGCGATCGGTGCGCCGGTCGGGCGGTCCGGATCGTCGATCGGCGAGACCGGATGGAGCGGGGTGTGGAACTCGAGGGCGAGCGAGCCGTAGCGCGGATCGAGCTTGCCGTCGGGTCGGAGGTAATGCGCGCCGATCGTCACGAGCGCGAGATCGGGAAAGGCCGGGGCGACCCACAGCCTGGCTTCACGCACGAGCTCGTCGACGGTCACCTCGCCGGTGTGCGCGGGCATGCCGGCGTCGGGCGGCGGAGCATCGATGACGACGGCTGCATCGATCGGGCGCGCCGGCTCGGGCACCCGCTCGACGGGAACCGGCGGTGCCTCGGCAGAGTTCTTCTTGCAGCCGGCGGTTCCGCCGCAGCACAAGCACGCGACCAGGAGCGCGAGCCCGCGCTTCACGACGGCAGGCGTTCGCCGACCGAGCCACGCCCGGAAGGCGCGGTCGGTGGCGGGATCGCGGGCTCGGGCTCGGGCGTGGGCGGCGCATCGCCGAGCGCCACCGAGAGCGCGTCGTCGATCTTCTTCATGTACCGGATATCGAGCTCGCTCTTCACTTCTTCGGGGATGTCGATCGTGTCCTTCTCGTTGCGCTCGGGGAGGAAGACGATCTTGATGCCGGCGCGGTGAGCCGCGAGCACCTTCTCCTTGACCCCGCCGATCGGCAGCGCGTTGCCGCGCAGATCGATCTCGCCGGTGATCGCGACGTCGTTCCGGATCGGGCGATTCGTGAACGCCGAGACCACCGCGACGGTCAGCGCGACACCGGCGGAGGGACCGTCTTTCTTGATGGCGCCCTGCGGGAGGTGGATGTGGAGGTCCGACGTGGCGATCTTGTCGTGGTCGATCCCGAGCCGCACCGCGTTCGATCGCATCCAGGACACCGCGGCTTGCGCGCTCTCCTTCATCACGTCGCCCATCTGACCGGTCAGGCGAAGCTCGCCCTTGCCGGGGAAGATGCGCGTCTCGATGAACATGATGTCTCCGCCGACCGGGGTCCAGGCGAGGCCGGTGATCACGCCGACCTCGGGCTTGCGCCCTGCCAGATCGGACACGTAGCGCGGCGGACCGAGGAGCTCCTCGAGCTGTTCCTTGCCGAATGCGACGGCGGGCGAACCTTCGGCGACCTTGACCGCGCAGCCACGGCACACCGCCGCGATCTCGCGCTCGAGGTTACGCACGCCGGCCTCGCGGGTATAGCTCTGGATGATCTCCTTGAGGGCGATGTCGTCGAGATCGAGCTGCTCGCGCGTGATGCCGTGCTCGCCGAGCTGCTTGGGCACGAGGTGATTCTTCGCGATCGCGAGCTTCTCGACGGCGGTGTAGCCCGAGAGCTCCACCATCTCCATGCGATCGAGCAGCGGCTGGCTGATCGAATCGATCTGGTTTGCCGTGCAGATGAACATCACCTTCGAGAGATCGACCGGCACTTCGACGTAGTGATCGACGAAGTCCTTGTTCTGCTCGGGGTCGAGCACCTCGAGCATTGCCGCGGCGGGGTCGCCCCGCATGTCGGCGGCGAGCTTGTCGATCTCGTCGAGCACGAACACCGGGTTCATCGAGCCGGCCTTCTTGAGGCCCGCAACGATGCGACCGGGGAGCGCGCCGATGTACGTGCGGCGGTGGCCACGAACCTCGGCCTCGTCGCGCACACCGCCGAGCGAGATGCGGACGTACTTGCGGCCGAGCGACGACGCGATCGACTTGCCGAGCGACGTCTTGCCGGTGCCGGGTGGTCCGACGAGCAGCAGGATCGGGCCGTGCTTCTGCGGGGCGAGCTTGCGCACCGCGAGGAACTCGAGGATCCGGCGCTTGACCTTCTCGAGGCCGGAGTGCTCGGCCTCGAGGATCGCGCGGGCCGCGGACACGTCGAGGCGATCCTCGGTGAACACGTTCCACGGGATCTCGAGGAGGTTCTCGACGTACGTGCGCGCGATGTTGTACTCGGGCGACGACGACGCCATCTGGCTCATGCGCGACAGCTGCTTCTTCGCGACCGCGCGCACCTCGTCGGACATCTTGCACTCGTCGAGTTTCTTGCGAAGCTCGTCGATCTCGGCGTTGTCGTCCTGCTCGCCGAGCTCCTCCTGGATCTGGCGCATGCGATCGCGCAGCACGCGCTCGCGGTGCGTTCGCGACGACTCGCCCTCGAGCTCGGCACCGATGTCGGCCTTGAGCCGCAGCACGGTGGCCTGGCGCTCGAGCGACGGGATGATCCGCTCGAGCCGCTTCATCGTGTCGGTCTCGATCAGGAGCGCGGTGAGGTCGTCGCGCTCGAGCTCGAGGTACGGCGCGGCCGCATCGACGAGCTTGTCGGGATCGATGATCGCCTGCACCTGCGCACGCGTCAGCTCGCCGCGCGGCTCCTTGCCTTCTTGGGTGCTCTTGCCTTCACGCGACTGCGACTGCGCGTCGGTGACGACCGCCAGGAGATAGTCGCGGACCTTCGTGGTGGTCGCGAGCAGCTGTTCGGCGTCGGCGGCGGTCGAGGTCGAGGCCAGCTTCGAGACGCTGGCGACGAGGAACGGCTCGGTCGCGACCAGCGCATCGATGTGCACGCGCTCGAGGAACCGCATCACGCACGTGAACCGGCCGGGCGAGTGCTTCACGACCTGCACGATCTCGGCGCGTACGCCGACCTCGTGGAGATCGCGCTGCCCGGGATCACGGACCGCGGGGTTCTTCTGAGGGATGATGACGATCAGATTGTCGTCGCGAGTGGCAGCTTCGATCGCTCGCACCGACGCCTCGCGACCGATCTCCAGCGGACCGACATGGCCGGGGAGCTGGACCTCGGTGCGGAGGGGAATGACAGGGTACTGACCAGCGGTCTCGGTGTGCTTCGACATCGATTCTTCGAGTTTACGACTTTTCAGTCGTTGTGCCCGCGTTTGCGCAGGCGAGTTACGAGCTGGATGAGTTGTTTCTTGGCGTCCTCATCGAGTTCCTGGGGAACGTCGATCTGGACCGTGATGTAGTGATCGCCGGCACGCCCCTGGCGGTCGGGGACTCCCTTACCGCGCAGCCGAAGCTTCTTGCCGCTCGACGTGCCGGGCGGCACCTTGACCTCGGCCTTGCCGTCGATCGTCGCGACGGTCGCGACGGTTCCGAGGATCGCGCGATCGAACGCGATGCGCACGTCCGAGAGCACGTCGTTTCCCTCGACGCGTAACCAGGACCCGTCGCTCGCCTTCACCTTGCTCTCGAACTCGACATCCTGCGCGTCTCGCCGCTTCCGACCACGGTGCAGCGGCTCGTCATCGTGCTCGACGCGAACCTGCCGGCCGCCACGGCTCGACCCGCTGAAGAACTGGCTGAACAGATCGCCGAGATCGAACACGCCGGGGCCTGGACCCTGCGCCGTGTACGTGTAGCCACCTGGGAAGCCCTGCTGCATGCCGCCGTTCGCCCGGATTTGATCGTAGAGCCCTCGCTTCTTCAGATCACCGAGCACGTCGTAAGCGACCTGCACGTCCTTGAAGCGCGACTCCTTCGCCTTGTCCCCGCCGGTGGTGTCCGGATGGAACTGCTTCGCGAGCTTGCGATAGGCCTTCTTGATCTCGTCGGCGGTCGCCTGCTCGTTCACTCCGAGCGCCCGGTAGTAGTCGACGCTCGGATCGAAGTCGATCTGTTGCGGCGGCATGGCTACGCAGCTGCTCCCTTCGCACTCCGGTGGAACACGATCCGCTCGGCGGTCCCATCGACCTCGAGGTGATCGCCGGCCTGGAAGTCACCGGCGAGCAGGTGCGTGGCGAGTGGATCGATCACGAGCTTCTGGAGCGCGCGCTTCAAAGGACGCGCGCCGTAGATCGGATCGTAGCCAGCCTCGGCGATCCGCGCGACTGCCCGGTCGGTGAGGTCGATCGTGATCTGCCGCTCCGCCAGCAGCTTCTCGAACCGCTTCAGCTGGATGCGGACGATCTGCGTGAGCGCAGCCGAATCGAGCGGCTCGAAGAAGATGATCTCGTCGACGCGGTTGAGGAACTCGGGCCGGAACGTCGACTGGAGCTCGGACATGGCGAGGGCCTCGATCTGCTCGCGGTTGTGCTTCGCCAGCTTGAGGAGGTGCTGCGATCCGACGTTCGTCGTCATGATCACGACCGTGTTCTTGAAGTCCACGGTACGACCCTGGCCATCGGTGAGCCGGCCGTCGTCGAGCACCTGAAGGAGCAGGCTCCACACATCGCTGTGTGCCTTCTCCATCTCGTCGAGCAGGACGACGGAGTAGGGCCGCCGCCGCACGGCCTCGGTGAGCTGACCACCCTCGTCGTAGCCGACGTAGCCCGGAGGGGCGCCGACGAGCCGCGAGACGGTGTGCTTCTCCTGATACTCGGACATGTCGATGCGGATCATCGAGTGCTCGTCGTCGAACAGGAACTCGGCGAGCGCACGCGCGAGCTCCGTCTTGCCGACGCCGGTCGGGCCCAGGAACAGGAAGCTCCCGATCGGCCGGTTCGGATCCTTGAGCCCGGCACGTGCGCGACGCACGGCGGCCGCGACCGCGGTGACCGCGGCGTCCTGGCCGACCACGCGCTCGCGCAGCTTGTCCTCCATCTTCGTGAGGCGATTGACCTCGGTCTCGAGCATCTTCTCGACCGGGATGCCGGTCCACTTGGCGACCACCGCGGCGATATCGTCCTCGGTGACCTCCTCGCGAAGGAAGCTGCCCTTGATCCGCAGCTCGTCGACCTTCGCGGATTCCTCGGCGATCTCCTTCTCGATCGCCGGGATCGATCCGAAGCGCAGCTCGGACGCGCGCGCGTAGTCGCCCTGACGTTGGAGCTTGTCGGCCTCGGCCCTGAGCTGCTCGAGCTTCTCGCGCTTCGTCCGCAGGCTCTTGATGAGCTCGCGCTCGCGCTGCCACTGCGCCTTCATTCCAGAAGCCTGCTCCTTGAGCTCGGAGATCTCGCGCTCGATCTCCTTCAGGCGCTGCTTCGAGCGGCGATCACCTTCGCGCTCCATCGCGGCACGCTCGACCTCGAGGGTCATCACGCGCCGCTGCAGGTTGTCGATCGGCGTCGGCACGCTCTCGATCTCCATCTTGAGGCGCGATGCGGATTCGTCGATCAGATCGATCGCCTTGTCGGGCAACTTGCGCTGCGGGATGTAGCGGTGCGAGAGCTTCGCGGCTGCGACGAGTGCGGCATCACGGATGCGGATGCCGTGGTGGACCTCGTACTTCTCCTTGAGCCCGCGGAGGATCGCGATCGAATCCTCGACGGAAGGCTCCTCGACGATCACCGGTTGGAAGCGGCGCTCGAGTGCCTTGTCCTTCTCGATGTGCTTGCGGTACTCGTCGAGCGTGGTCGCGCCGATGCAGCGCATCTCGCCACGCGCGAGCGCCGGCTTGAGCAGATTGGCGGCGTCGGTCGCGCCCTCGGCCGCGCCCGCACCGACGAGCGTATGCAGCTCGTCGATGAACATGATGATCCCACCTTCGGCGGACGCGACTTCCTTGAGGACCGCCTTGAGCCGCTCCTCGAACTCGCCCCGATACTTCGCGCCTGCGATCAGCGCACCGAGGTCGAGCGAGCAGATGCGCTTGTCACGCAGCGACTCCGGCACGTCACCGGAGGCGATGCGTTGCGCGATGCCCTCGACGACGGCGGTCTTGCCGACGCCGGCCTCGCCGACGAGCACCGGGTTGTTCTTGGTGCGCCGCGAGAGGATCTGGATCGTCCGACGAATCTCTTCGTCGCGGCCGATGACCGGATCGAGCTTGCCCTGCTGCGCGAGCTTCGTGAGATCGCGCGTGTAGCGCTCGAGGGCTTCGTACTTCGCCTCGGGATTCTCATCGGTGACGCGATGGTTGCCGCGCACCGACACGAGGGCCTCGAGGATCGCTTCCTTGGTCGCGCCGGAGGCGCGCAACGCATCACCCGCAGGAGACTTGCTGGCCGCCAGCGCGAGCAAGAAGTGCTCGGTCGACGTGTAGTCGTCCTTCATCGTATGGGCTTCGCGGACGGCCTCCGCCCACACGTCCTTGAACGTGCGGCCGGCATCGACGTCGAGCGCCGAACCGTGAGCCCGCGGTAGCTTCTCGAGCGCTCGATCGATATCGACCCGCACCACGCGCGGATCCGCCCCGAGCTTGGAGAGGATTCGTGGGACGACACCGCCCTCCTGTTCGAGGAGGGTCAGGAGCAAGTGCTCGGGGGTTACTTCGGCGTGGTTACGAGAGATCGCCGCATCGCGCGCCGCGGCGATGCCCTCCTGGGCTTTGACGGTGAGCTTGTCGAGCTTCATGGCTGGGCCCAACGTAACAACGCTTACATTGCCGTCAATACATCAGCTGCCGGCAATACTTGCGGCTCACCCAAGCCGCCCGCTGATCGACCTTACTTCTTGCAAGCGACGTCGTAGCCGACCATCCAGGTCTTGCCGTCCATCGACATTTCGCCCTTCATCTTCACGTTCTTCGGATCGGTCATGTCCTCGGAGTGACGGACCTTCGCCTTGTTCGAGGGGCCCATCGCCATCTGGCTGACCGAGTCACCCTCCCACACGAGCTTGCCGTCCTTGACACCCGTCGAGGACGTCCACTCGGCGCCACCCATGTTGTCGACCGAGAACCGCATCCACTTCTTCTCGAGTGGGTTGAACGTCGTGTAGGCGACGGACTTGTAGGTCACCTTGCCCATCGGCGCCGACAGGTTCGTCTGCAGCCACCACTTGTCGAGGTCGGCGGCAACCTTGTTGGTGATGGTGGCCTTGCCGTCGATCATCGCGGCCGGGTTCGTCGGATCCATCACCTTGCCGGCGCACTTCCACGTGCCGCCGATCATCTTCGCGACCTCGGCGATCTGCGGATCGGGCTTCGACGCGTCCGCCTTCTTCGGCTCTTCCTTCTTCGGCTCCGGCGCCTTCTTCGGCTCTTCCTTCTTCGGCTCCGGCGCCTTCTTCATGTCGGGCGCCTTCTTCTCGCTGTGCTTGTCGGCGAGCGCGGCGGACGTTCCGAGGACGAGTGCGAGTGCGATCGTGATGTTCTTCTTCATGGTCTCTCCCAGTGGTGTTCGGCCGGACTCTCGACCCGGCAGCCCGTGGGCGTCAAGCGTGCGCCGGGATCGATATCTCGCCGTCGTTGCCGCGTTGCGAACCGATGATCTCGTCGGGGCGATTTGCCCCGTGATCGCGATGACTAGGTCCGCCTGGTGCGTCGCTTGTAGAACCACCAGCCGGCGAGGAGTAGCAGGTACGAACCCACCGCGCCGGCGACCGCGGGCTTCGAGCATCCGGATCGCTTCGGCTTCGTCGCACCCTCGAGCGTCACGACCTCGAACGACAGCGACGCCCACGAGCTCTCCCAGTCACCTTCGAGCGGGAGCGACGCCCGGCGCATCATCGTCGCCGTGACCATCCAGCGTCCGAGGCCGGGAGTCGGGATCGTGATCCGACCATCGCGATCACTCGTCACCTTCACGACCTTGGTGATGTTGTTCGCCTCGATCTTGAACAGCTCGACGCGCGCTCCCGCCCGCGGCTTGTCGAGGTACCAGAGCTGAAACTCGAGCATGCCGTCCACGCCGCCGACGAATGGATCGACCATCGCGACCAGCTCGGCCGGCATGCCGATCCTGCGATCGAATCCGTCCGTCGCGTTGCCGACGCGCACGAGCGCCTTCGCGTACCGCGCAAAGCTGTCGCGCCCGGGACGCTTCGCCTCGCCGCGCTTGTCGCGGTCGGCGATGATGTCGACCAGGCCCTCGTCGGCGAGGTACATGTCGAAGTTCCGCGGCTCGAGCTCGACGAAGCTGTGGCCGCTTTGATAGATGACCGAGTAGACGCCCTCGGCCGGTAGCGTGAGGTAGCCAGCGGGGCTCTTCCCGGGCACGCCGGTGACGGCGACGACTCCGGTGGCCCCGTGGGCCTCGAACCGCGTGATGTGCTCGGGGCGGCGCTCGAGGTCGTCGACGTCATTCGGTTGACCGAGCTGGATCGTGATCGAGACCTCGCCGGGGCTCGGGAGCTGATGCGACGCTGGATACAGCCAGAAGTCGTGCGCCGCTGCGACGCCTGGAACCATCGCCACGATCGCGATGCAGCTGACAACGAATAGTCGTGACATGGCCGGACGAGTGACTCGACGGAGTACGCGCGTGGTGCCGCCGTGGATCACTACGCCACGAATCAGAACACAGACCAGCGTGCGTCAGTGAGGACCGGCGAGCTCGTTCGCGACCGGCGTTCCGGCCGCCGCAGCGCGGACCTTGACGAGATCGAGCATGCCGCGGCGGGCGAGCTCGATGATCGCGGTCGAGGCCGTCGCGAGCTGGAGCCGGCCCTGTCGTCCGGCGAGCTCGGCGAGCGCGGCGGCAACCCGACGCGGTGCTTCCTCTCCGAGCGCGGTGCCGAGCAGCTGCGCGAGCGGCGTATCTCCGAGCAGGGCCGCGGCGACGAGGGCATGCGCGAGCGAGTCGTCATGGGTCGGACCGTGCGCGAACGCCTGTTTCTGCGCGAGCTCTGTCGCGACCTCGACGAGCGCGCCCGGATCGTCGGCACGCCAATACACGTCGAGCAGGCGGCGCAGCGTCGGGATGTGCGTCGGATCCAGATCCGATGCGCGCAGGAACACATCGTCGGCGCGATCGGTGTCTCCGAGGTGGACGAGCACGGCCTCGCCGAGCCGGTAGAGGCGCTCGGCGCGCTCGGTCGGCGACGGCGCGAGTGGCACGAGCTGATAGAGATAGCGAGTCGCGGAGGGCCAGTCGGCGCGCGCGATCTGGAGCTCGGCCAACGCTTCGAGCGTGGGGGCATGCAACGGGTGATCGCGCAGGATGCGCTCCAGCTGACCGACCGCTGCGTCGATGTTGCCGGACTGGCGCTGCAGATCGACGAGCGCGAAGTGGGTCGTGAGCTGGGTCTCGTCATCGTCGAGCGGGACGAGATCTAGCACCGCGCGCGCCGCCGAGAGCGCGGTATCGAGATCGCCGCATCGGGTGGCGAGCGTCTGCACGCGCATCACGATGTCGCGCCGGCCGGGTGCTGCCGAGGCCGCGGCCTTCGCGTGTGCGAGCGCCTCGGTATCGCGACCGAGCTGCTCCGCGATGATCGAACGACGAAGCGCGAGCTCGTCGTCGCCGAGCACCGACTCGCCGGAGCCGAGGTCGCGATAGATGAGGTCCGCGGTCGCGAAGTCGCCGAGCCGGAACGCGAGCGCACCACGCGCGTCGAGTGCGCCGACGTGACCCGGATCCTCGATCAGCGCGAGGTCGTAGGCGCGGGCGGCCTGGTCGAGTGCACCGACCTCATCGGCGAGCCGCGCGACCTCGAGCCATGCGGTCGCGCGATCATCGGGGTTCTCGGCCTGACTCGCGCGCACCGAGGTGAGATCGGTCAACGCGGCGAGATCACCCGACGTGCGATGGACGTTGGCGAGCATGCGGAACGCCGCGGGGTGGCCGGGCTCGGCGCGCCACAACCGGTGCGCCAGATCGAGCGCCGCGTCGAGATCTCCGATCGCCTCGGCGCGATCGAGCTGTGCGCCGAGATCCGGCGTTCCGCCTGCCTCGGCGGCTGCGGTGCGCGCGCGGTCCGCGGCATCGAGCAATCCTGCGCGCTCGGCGGCGCGCGCGGATCCGGCGGCCTCCTCGTAGAGCTTCGATGCCTCGGCATGGCGACCGACGGCCTCGTAGCGACGCGCGAGCGGCAACTTCGCTGCGGGGATCGTCGGATCGAACGCGAGCGCCTGCTCGTAGTTGACCTGGGCCTGTGCCTCGTCATCGAGGCGCTCCTCGTAGATCAGCGCGAGCTCGAGGTGGAGCGCGCCCCGATCGCGGGGATGCGCCGCCGACGCGATCTCGCGATAGAGCAGCGACGCGGCGAGCGCCCACTCGCCTCGGACCATCGCCGCGGTGCGGAGCTGGTAGGCGATCTCGGGATCGACCGGCGAGCAGGCATGCGCTTCCTTGAGGCAACGATACGCCTCGGCATCACGACCGAGCGTGTCGCGATAGAGCCGGGCGCGTCGTCGCCACAGCATCGCGCGCGCGGTGGAATCGTCGACGACGAGGAGCTGCCGGCCGATCGCCTCGGATGCGGAGGTCACGTCGCCCGACTCGAGGTACAGCTTCTCGAGCAGCTCGAGTGCGGCGAGGTTCTCGGGATCGTCGGTGGCCGCGCGCTGCGCCAAAGCGATCGCACCGGGCCAGTCCTCGGCATCGGCAAGCATCGTCGCGCGTTCCAGTGCCGCAGCTCCCGGCGGGCGGATCTCGCCGGAGACGATCGAATCGTCGCGTCCGAGCGCCTCGGCGCGATCCGCGGCGAACGCACGGCGCGCTGGGTCGTACTCGCTCGATGCGGCGACTCGCTCGTAGAGCTCGCGGGCGGCGTCGAGCTCGTCGGCCGCGACGTGTGCATCCGCGAGCTGCATCCAGACCGGTGCGAACGTCGGATCGACCTCGTGGGCACGCGTCCACAGTGCGGAGGCGCGCGACGCATCGCGAGCCTCGCGAGCCAGCAGGCCGAGCTCGTGCAACGCGATCGCGAGTGCGCGGCCCTTGCTGTTGCGGGCCGCGTCGTCGAGGACATCGCGGCGAAGCGCCGGCTCGCGATCGCCGAGGTGGGCGAGCACGGCGAGCAACATCGCAGGATCATGGGGGTTGCTGCGGTGCGCTGCGAGCAGCTGCGTGCGATCGGCCGAGGCGGCGGCCGCGGCCAGCGCGTTCGCGGTCTCCGATGCTGTGCCGGAGATGACGACCGACGGCTCGTGGGTCGGCTCGATCTCGGCGGCGGGAATCGCCAGCGGCCCGGACTTGAGCTTCGGGTCGGAGACCGAAACCCATCCAGCATCATCGTGGCTGTCAGGCTCGCTCGCCTCGCTCGCCTCGCTCGCTCGGCCAGACGGCCTCGCGAGACTTTGGTCATCGGGAACGTCTCGGATCTCGACGTCGGGCGCTTCCGGATCCGCCGGAACCGAGACGAGCTTCAGCCGGCCGATCGGCGGCTGCGATGCATCCTTCGTGCGGGTGATCGGCGGCTGCGAGGGATCCTTCGTGCGGGGCGGCGCCGGCTGGTTCGCCGGCGGGTCGGAGTCGCGGCTACGGGTGATCGAGTAGGTGCCCGGCGAGACCGGCGCCGGTGTCTTCTCGTCGCCCGTGCCGGGCCACGTCTTCGTGCGCGGCGCGAATTCGTCGTGGAACTCGAGCTCGGGCGCGTCCTCGACGGCAGGCTCGGACGAGGCGGCGGTGGCGTTCGCGCGTTCTGCGATGTCGCGGGTGATCGCATGCACCGCCTTGGGCCCGACCGCCTCGCGCAGCTCGCGTGCCTCGGCGCGAAGCTCGTCGGGATTCTCGGGGACCCCGATCCGTCTCTCGGGCTCGCGGCCCGCATCCTCGGCGCGCTGATCCAGGCTGATCGCGAGCGCGGCCTTGCGCATCGCCTCGGATCGGAGATGCGCGAGCAGCTCGCCGCCATCCTCGAACCGGTTCGCCATGACCGGGTCCTCGAGCACCGCGATGCCGTCGGCGTCGCGCCCCGCGCGCGTGAGCGCGATCGCGAGGCCGCGGACATCGGCAGCACTGCGCCTCTCCACCGCGATCGCCGTGAGCGCCTCGACGGCGACGCTCCACGCCAGGTGCGTGCTGGCCTCGCTCGCGAGCATGCGAAGCGTGGCATCGCGACGCGCGCCGGAGCCGAGTGACTTGGCAGCTTCGCGCATCGTGTCGCGGCCGCGCTGCGCGTCCTCGAGCTTGTCGTAGTAGATGTCGGCGAGCTCGAGCAGGGTATCGCCGCGGCGCGCACCGGTCGTGAGCTCGGCGAGCGCGGTCAGGTGACGCGCTGCTGCCTCGTGATCGTCGGTCGCGGTCGCCAGCTCCACGAGCTCGCGCAGCACCGCGGGATCGCCGGGACTCACGTGATTCGCGGTCTCGAGTGTCGCGAGCGCCTCGTCGAGCTTGCCCGCTGCACGCGCGCGCGTCGCGGCATCGCGGAGCGAGAGGGCCGAGCCGGACGGCTGCGACTTGCGCCCGCCCTGGGTGTCTTCCTCCCGTCGCTCCACCTCTTGCTTCGGCGTGGGCTCGCCGCGCAGCCGCGCGAGCGCGCCGGCCACCTCGGTGAACGTGATCGCGAGCGGGCTCGCCGGCTCGTCCGCCTCACCCGCCGGCAAGAAGGGTCGGGAGTCAGCCCGGTTCGCACGCCCGGGTGCGTCGAGGCTCGTACGCTCGAGCGCGGGACGAGCGACCTCACGGATCGCCTCGAGCTGCGCTTCGTCGACGGAGATCACGAGCTCGGCGAGCGCGATCGCCGCGATCTGGCGCTCGCGCGCGACGACCGCGAGATCGGTTCCGGTGTCGTTCGGCAGCTCGCCGGCGAGCTGGGCGAGCCCACCCGCGGCCGCGACGACCTGGCCGGCATCGCGCAGCCGGATCGTCACGTAGCGCAGCGAGGGTCGCCAGGTCGGATCGATCTCGAGCGCGCGTTGGTGCGTCGCGAGCGCGACGTCGGGACGGCCGAGCTCGGCCTGCAGATCCCCCAGCCGCGAGAGCAACGGTTTCTGACGTGCCGGGTGACGCGCCGTCGCGGCGACCTTGCGTCCGAGGATCACCGAGACGCGCTCGATGTCGCCACGTTCGCGCCATGCCGCTTCGAGCGCGTCGAGCGCGGGCAGGTGCGTGTCGGAGATCCGCAGCGCCGCCTCGAGGCAACGAATCGCGTCGTCGGGACGCTCGGCACGCCGGAACAACTCGCCCGCACGGTACATGGCGTCGGCGCGCGCGCTCGGCGAGCTGTCGACCGCGAGCGCGGCGAATCCCTCGAGCGCTGCGGCCGCGCCGCCGAGATCGCCGCTGCGCTCCGCGAGATCGGCGAACAGCCGGAGGGCCTGGCCGCGGAGCTCGGGGGTCACCGCGCGTGCGGCCTCGAGATCGTCGACGAGCGGACGCAACGTGTCGATCGCGAGCGGCTGATCGCCGCTGCGATCGGCGGCGACCGCGAGCCGGTAGCGGAACGTCCCGAGCCGTGGGGTCTCCGCGCCGGGATCCTCGATCAGCCCGCGATAGGCGCGGATCACGTCGGGCCAGGCGCGCTGTCGCCATGCGGCCTCGCCGAGCGTGACCAGCACCTCGCGGCGCAGTGCTGCGGGAACGTCGATCGTCAGCTCCGCGTGGGCGCGGGCACTGTGGGGCAACGCGGCGGCGGGCTCGTCGGCGGCGAGCCACGCGGCGGCTGCTGCGGTCTCGACCTCGACGCGATCCGCGGCGCGCTCGGCCATCCTCGCGAGCGAGGCGAGGGCCTGCGCGCGCGCTCGCCGGTCGCCGCTCTGCGCGAGCATCTCGGCCTCGAGCTGGTAGGCGCGACGCCGGGTCCCGATCGCGTCCTCGTCCGAGACGTCCTCGGTCAGCTGCAACGCCTCGTGTAGATCCGCCAGCGCCGCGGCGATGTCGGGGGTGCGTTCCTTGCGGCGAACGTCCGCGCGCCGGACCAGCAGCGCGGCACGCTCGACGGGAGGCGGCCGCGTCGCGAGCACCGCATCGATCCAGCGGCGCTCGGTGCCGGCGTCGTCGCCGGAGCGCGCGAGCATCGTCTTCGCGGCATCGCGTGCGAGCTCGGGGGCATGCTGCTGCGCGAGCGCGTGCGCGCGCTGGTAATCGGCGGAGGCCGCGGCGGGCTGGCCGGTGCGATCGAACAGGTTCGCGCGCGCGACCGCGAGCTGCGCGGCACGGGTGTAGAGGCGCTCGCCTTCGCCGAGGTCGTCGCCCGCGAGATCGACGAGCGATGCGATCGCGGTGTCGAGCTCGGCCGCCGCGTGCTCGCGATCGAACGTTGCCTCGGCGATCTCGGCCAGCACGGCATGGGCCTCGGCCGCGGTCTCACCACCGGCGACCGTCGCGCGGCGCAGGCTCGAGCGTGCATCGTCGATGCGGCCGAGCGCGACGAACGATCGCGCGAGCATCAGCTCGTGACGCCCGGCGGTGTGCTGCGGCAGGCCGAGCCCGCGCAGGCGCTCGAACAGGTCGGCGGCAGCCGCGTGGTCGCTGCGCGCGGCCGCCGCGTTCGCGAGCCCGGCGAGCGCGTCGGACTGCAGCGGATCGAACTCGATCGCCTTGCGCCATGCCTGCTCGGCATCCTCGCCGCCGCCGCCGGGTCTTGAGAGGAGATCGCCGAGGATCGCCCAGGCCCGTGCGCACTTGCGATGATCGCCTCGCAGCTCTGCGAGCCGCGCGACCTCGCGCCATGCCTCGATCGCGCGCGGTGGATCGATCGACGCGAGGATCGTCGCGGTCATCTCGTGGATCGCCGGGTCCTCCGGCGCGAGGATGCGAGCCGCCGCGAGCTCGTGCTGTGCGCTCGCCGGATCGCCGAGCTGGTGCACGAACACGTCCGCGAGCCGGAGCCGGAGTTGCACGGCGCGCGTGGTATCGGCGGTGCTGACCGCACGTGCGCGAACGAGCCGCACGAGCTCGGGCCAGCGCTGCTCGTCGGCGAGCCGGTCGGCGAGCGAGTCCGCGGCCTCGGCGGAGCCAGGATCATGCTCGAGCGCGAGCTGGTAGAGCTGGGTCGCGGATTTCGGTTCGAGCACGCGCAACAGCCGCGCGCCGGCGAGCGCGGCGAGCGCGGCCTGGTCGTCGTCGCCGTCGGCGCTCGCGAGCTGCGCGAGCTGCATCAGGTGCGCGGCCGCTTCGCGCGCGTCGCCCTGTGCGAGGGTGATCGAGGCGAGCGCGGCGTGCGCCGGTGGAAAGTGCGGCCATCGCCCGAGCGCTTGCCTCGCGAGCTCGAGCCCGTCGAAGAACCATGCGGGCCGCGCGGAGGCGAGCGCGAGGATCCGCTCGAGGAGCAGCGGCTGATCGGGGCCGCCGGCGGCGAGCAGCGCGCGATAGCCGCGCATCGCGTCCTCGAGCTGTCCGTCGCGAACCTGCTGGTCGACGGAGTGCATGAGGTCGTGTGCCGCCGCGAGCTGGTGGGCGGCGGGGCGGACGCCGAGCTCGCCGCTGCGCGTACCCGGTGGGCCATAGACGATCTCGATCGCGCTGCGTCCGATCTTGATCGCCGCGAGCTCGATGTCCGCCACCGCGGGCAATCGCCAGCCGCTCGGCGGCATCAGGTGCCAGAGCAACCCGCCGATCAGATCGATCTCCACGTCGCACAGGCCGCGCGCGTGCGGTCGCTCGACGACACCCACCGCCTCGGTCGCGCCGAGTAGCGCCGTCAGGATCCGATCGGCGACCACCGGACCCGGCGAAGGCAGGTGGCCGTGCACGCGCACGGTGCTCGCGAGCGCGCGCAGGTGCGTACCTGCATGGACGAGCTGGACGCGGAAGCTCAGATCCGCGGCGGCGAGCCCGTCCGCTGCGCGCGCGCGCACCGACACGAAGCCATCGTTGAGTCGCGCGGACAGCTGCGTGACGCCGAGGCCGGCGAGATGCTTGCGAACCGCGTTGACGCGATCGTCGAGCGCGCCGCTCTGCACGCGGACCGCGAGCCCACGCAGACGAGTGCGCCGGCGCTGGAATCGCTCGGCAGCCGCGGTGCCCGGATCGGTCCCGAGATCCGTGACCTCGAGCTCGAGTCGATCGACCACGAGCGGCGCGACCGCCAGGTCCACGAGCATGAGGCGGCCCACACCGCCAGTTGCCTGGAAGCTGAATGGCAGACGTCGCGGGCTATCACTTGCCCCCTCGAGCACGATCCCGAAAATACCGGTTTCCGAGCGGCCACGTTGGGCCAGCGGCGCGTCAAAACGCCAAAAACGAGAACGCCCGACTCAGCGGAAGCTGACGCAGGGCTTGTAGGTCACCGGAAGCGGATTTCCCTTGTCGTCAGTGTCTTCCTGAAGGAGTCCCGCCGCCGGCTTGATCTTCTCGTCTTTGTAGAGTGCTTCGCACTTGGTCTTGAGCCAGTCCTCGACGAGGTAGGCCGCGCGGACCTGGCGCAGCGTCGCGATCAGGCGATCGGCCTCCTTGTCGAAGTCTTCCATCTTGGGCTCGCCCTTGCCGGTCAGCTGGACGAGGACGAACGATCCGCCGACCTCGTAGACCCGCTTGGCGAGCGTTCCCTCGGTGAGCTCGTCGAACAGCACGCCCGTGAGCTCCTTCGGAACGCCCGGCAATTGCTCCTTGCGCGGCGTCGGACCGTGCATGACGACCTTCGGCTTCGGGACGTCCGCGAACCCGGGCAGCACGTCCTTGGACGCCTCGATCGCCGGGGTGGTCGCGACGGGTGGCTTGGGCGGAGTGATTGGAGCGGCAGCACTACCGGTGGCGCTACCCGCTGCGGGGATCGTGGCGCTGCCCGCTGCAGGGATCGCTGCACTGCCCGTGGCGGCCGGCTGCTCGGCGGGAGGTGGGTTCGAGCCACCCGCGCTGTCGCCGGGAGCCTTCCACGCGACCGGGATGTCCTTCGACTCCCATTCGATCGCGCCGGACTGGCCTTGCTCCAGCTGCTTGCGGAGCTGCTCCTGGATGAACTGGTTCCTCTCCTCGTCGGTCATGTTCGGATCGAACTGAGGCATCAGCTGCTGCTCGCGCTCGAACAGCTCCCCGAGCTTCTTGTTGCCGTTCTCCGCAGAGGCGAGCGCGGCGAGTGCGGCACGCTTCGCGGCCTCCTTGCTCCAGAGATCACGTGCGAGCTCCGCTGCGATCTCGTGCTTCACCTGATCGTACGTCAGGTCCTTCGCGTCACCGACGGGGCGCTTGTCCTCCACGAGGATGAGGTACGCGCCGCGATCGGTGACGATCACCGGCGTCATCTCACCGGGCTTGAGGGCCTTGACCGCATCGCTGAGCGCCTTGTCTCCGAGCTGCGCGTTGTCGGCGGTGCGCCAGCCGATGTCGCCACCGCTTGCCTTCATCGCCTCGTCGGTCGAGAGCTCCTTGGCCACGTCGACGAACTTCCGCTTGTTCGACGCGATCGCCGTGCGCGCGGCCTCGAGCTTGGCCTTCGCTTCCTCGATCGGAAGGCCTGCGGGCTTCTTCGCGGCATCGCCCGCCGCCTTCTTCGCGTCGTCGGCCTTCTTGGCATCGGCGGCCTTCTTCGCGTCGGCGACCTTCTTGTCGTCGGCGGCCTTCTTGTCCGCTGCGGCCTGCTTGTCATCGGGCTTCTTGTCCGCGGGCTTCGCCTCGGCGGGCTGCTTGTCGGCGGGCTGCTTGTCGGCGGGCTGCTTGTCGGCGGGCTGCTTGTCGTCGTCGGGCTTTGCCGCAGCGGGCTCCGCCTTCGCGATCAAGATCTGGCGGATCTTGAGCTGCGGCTTGACGTCCTTGTACGTGCGCTCGTCTGTCTTGAACTTCGCCTTCACCTCGTCCTCGTGCGTGGCGAGGTAGCGCTGGATGTCCGCATCCGAGAGCTTCATCGCGCCGCGATAGCTCGCCGGCGAGAATGCGACGACGTCGTACGTGACGGTGGTCTTGCGGTGGAGATAGGTCGCGAGCGCTTCCTCGCGGGACACGCGCGCCGAGTTGATGAGGAGCTCCTGCATGAGCGCCGCCTGCATGCCGCGAGCTTGCTCGTCGAGGTAGCTCTTCTTCGAGATGTTGAGGCTGCCGTACCAGGACTTGAACTTGGTAGCGCTCCACGTCTTGGTGCCGTCGTCGTGGTTATCGAAGATCATCTCGCCCATCGGGATCCGATGACCGCCGTAGAAGAAGTAGCCCTTCTTGACCGCTTCCTGGATCATGTCGTCGTCGACCCGGAGCCCGCGTTCGGCAGCGGCCTGCGCGAGCAGCTCGCGACGGATCAGCATCTCGATCGCGGCGTACGTGCGCTCCTTGCCGCGTGCCTGGTTGAAGCGGTTCGCGTACGCGACGAGGTAGGCGTTCTTGTGGACCTTCGAGCCGTCCACCTCGAGCACCGTGTTCCCAGCGGGGGTGCACCCGCTGCTGCCGTCCTTCTGCCCGGGATTGATCCCCAAGACAAAGATGACGACCAAGGCCCCGAAGATCAGATAAACGAAGATGGACGCGCCCTGACGGCGCATTGATTGAAGCATGGGAGGCTCGCCCGGTTCTAGGACGGGCGGGGCATCCTAGCCACCGCTCGATTTGGGTACAAGGAGAGCGACCTCCTCGTTGCCCTGTGGATGAGTCGAATTCGGAGGCGGCCAAGATTGTCTTGCGCGAGCGAAACGCCGCGTGATAACTCCGCTCGGTTCAACGGTGTCTCCGGGTTTGGGAGGCTCGAACAGGTTTACTCCTTCCGCTCTTTCCATCCAGCGCCTACGCAGCGCGTTGTCTTCACGAATCGGAACAACACATCATGCTCTTCGATTGGGTCTACGGAATGTTTTCCAACGACCTGGCCATCGACCTCGGGACGGCCACGACGCTGACGTTCGTCAAGGGCCGCGGGATCGTCGCGAACGAGCCCAGCGTGGTCGCCGTCCAGGCGTCGTCGCAAGGCCCCAAGAAAGTTCTCGCGGTCGGCAAGGAAGCCAAGGAGATGCTCGGTCGAACACCGGGCAACATCGTCGCCATCCGGCCCATGAAGGACGGCGTGATCGCCGACTTCGAGGTCACCGAGGCGATGCTGCGTTACTTCATCCAGAAGGCGCACCAGCGACGAACCCTGGTTCGCCCGCGCGTGATCGTCAGCGTGCCGTCGGGCATCACCGAGGTCGAGAAGCGCGCCGTGCGTGACTCGGCACTCGCCGCCGCGGCGCGCGAGGTCTATCTGATCGAGGAGCCGATGGCGGCCGCGATCGGTGGTGGCCTCCCGATCACCGAGCCCACCGGCAACATGATCGTCGACATCGGCGGCGGCACCACCGAGGTCGCGGTGATCGCGCTCGCAGGCATCGTGCTGTCGAAGTCGATCCGCGTCGCCGGCGACAAGATGGACGAGGCGATCGTCCAGTACATCAAGCGCAAGTACAACCTGCTGATCGGCGAGCGCACCGCCGAGATCATCAAGAAGGAGATCGGCTCCGCATATCCGCTCGAGGAGCCGCTGACCGTCGAGGTCAAGGGCCGCGATCTCGTCGCCGGTGTGCCGAAGACGCTGCTCGTCAACTCCGACGAGATCCGCGAGGCGCTCGCCGAGCCCGTCAACGCGATCGTCGATGCGGTGCGCTCGGTGCTCGAGCGTACGCCGCCCGAGCTCTCGGCCGACATCGTCGACCGAGGCGTCGTGCTCTCCGGCGGCGGCGCACAGCTCAAGAACCTCGACGTGCTGCTCCGCGAGGAGACCGGCCTGCCCGTGATGGTGTGCGAGAACCCGCAGCTCGCGGTGGTGCTCGGCACCGGCAAGGTCCTCGACGAGCTGGGCCTCCTCCGCGAGATCGCGCTCCGGTAGGTATCGATCGGATCTTTGGGGTGACGCTGCGACGCCGTATCCTCGACTGGGCGCTCACCGGCGTCCTGATCCTGATTCCCGCACTCGTGTTGCGCGCGAGCCTGTCGAGGGGGACTCCATCGGGTCTCGACGAGGCGTTGCTCCGCATCACGGCGCCGCTGCAGGCCGGCGTCAGCTGGATCGCCGAGGGGATCGGCGGGATCTGGTCGCGCTACGTCGCGCTCGTCGACGTCGAATCGGAGAATCGCGAGCTGCGCGAGGACAACGAGCGGCTGCGCAAGGATCTCGCCGCGATGACCCGCCGCGCGTATGACGTCACCGCGCTCGAGGAGCTCGCGCTCGTCAAGAAGCGAACCGCCGCGGACATGATCGGCGCGCGGGTGATCGGCGCACCGCTGTCGCCGCACTTTCGAGTGCTCCGGCTGCGCATCGATCGCGGCGAGCGCGAGGTCCAGCCGAACATGGCGGTGATCTCCGGCACCGGCCCGGTCGGCAAGATCGACAAGGTGTTCGGCGACTACGCCGACGTGGTGCTGATCAGCGATACGCGTTCGAAGATCGATGTCGTCGTCAAGCGCACGGGCCGGCGCGGCTTCCTGCTGGGGCTCGGCCAGCCCGATTCGTACGCGTGCACGATCACGTCGCTCGAGCTGGCGAGCCAGCCGGATCAACGCGCCCAGGTCGGCGACGAGATCGTGACCTCGGGCGTCGGATCGATCTTTCCGCCCGGGCTCGTGATCGGCACGATCACCAAGCTCGCCGGCGACGACGGCATGTTCCAGAAGGTCGAGGTCCAGCCGTCGGTCGACGTGTCGCGCGTGCGTGCCGTGATGGTGCTGCTCGCACCGCCGCCGCCCGCGGATCCCGACGCGAAGACCAAGCGCCGCAGCGATCCTGCATTCGGAGCGAGGGCGCTGTGAGGACAGCGACCCTCGTGCTCGTCGCGTATCTGATGTGCGTCATCGCCGCGGCGTTCTGGCGATTGATGCCGGCGTCGTTCATTCGCGATGCCGTGCCGGATCTCGGCGCGATGAGCGCGGCGTACCTCGGGCTCACCGCGCGCCGCAACGCCGCGCCCGCCGTCGGCGGCTCCGTGGTGCTCGGCTACCTGATCGATCTGATCTCGGGCACGCCGCCGGGGCTCGTCGCGCTGGTGCTGGGGCTCACCTGCCTCGTAGCGCGCACCACGCAGCAGCGGATCCTGGTGCGCGGCGCGACGATGACGATCGCGTTCTCGGCGTTCGTCGCGCTGGTCGCGGGAGTGCTGGCGATGTTCGTGCGCGCGATCTACGGCGTGCCTCGGCCGACCTTCGTGGTCGATCTGCAACACATCGCGCTCGTGACGATCGCGACCGCGATGGTCGGCCCGCTCGTCTGGCGCGTGTTCCGCCGGATCGACGCGACGTTTGCCCGCACGCATCGCGAGCGCGACGCGGCGCTCGAAGGGCTGGCGCCCTGATGCTGCTCCGGCACTCGGATGGGCCGGCATCCGGCAATGGCCCGGTGCTGCCGGAGCTGCATCGCCGGCTCAAGTGGATCGCGCTCGTCGGCATCGGCGCGCTGGTACTGCTGGGGGGACGGCTGTGGCAGCTCCAGGTGATGCGCGGCGAGGGCTACTACGAGCGCACGGTCTCGAACGTGGTCAAGGAGCGCTACCTGTCGTCGGTGCGCGGCAAGATCCTCGACCGCAAGGGCGTCCCGCTCGCCGACAATCGCCCGGCGTTCAACATCTACGCGACGCCGAAGCAGCTCGAGCCGACGGTCCGGGAGGAGCTCTCGCGCCTGCTCGGACTCTCGGGCGACGAGCTCGAGAAGGTCGACGAACGCCTCGCGATCGGCAAGAAGCGCGATGCGAATCGCCCGATCATGATCCTCGAGGATCAGGGCCGCGATCGCGCGGCGCTCGTCGAGCAGGCGCTCGCGAGGTTGCCGGGCGTCGAAGTGCACCACGAGCCCTACCGGTTCTACCCGCAGGGCGATCTCGCCGCGCACCTCGTCGGATACATGAGCCAGATGACGGCCGCCGAGGCCGATCGGCTCACGACGCAGGGCTATGACACCAGCGAGCTGGTCGGGCGCTATGGCCTCGAGTCGGCGTGGGAGAACTACCTGCGCGGCAAGAAGGGCATCGAGCGTTATGCGGTCGACGCGCGCGGCCAGCGGCTCGACGACAAGACCGCCGCGACGCTGATCGAGGGCGACCGCGTGATCGGCGCGGTGCCGGGCGCGAACCTCGTGCTCACGATCGACCTCGAGCTGCAGCGACTCGCCGAGAAGGCGATCGCCCAATCGCGCGTGCCCGCGGCGGCGATCGTGATCGTCGAGCCGAAGACCGGCAAGGTGCGCGCGCTCGTCAGCAAGCCGTCCTTCGATCCGAACGTCATGACCGGTCACCTGACGCGGCAGGAAGACGCGATGCTGCGCTCGGATCCCCGCAAGCCGTTCATCGACAAGGCGCTGCGCGCGACCTATCCGCCGGGCTCGGTCTTCAAGTTCATCACGGCGCTCGCATCGCTCGAGGACGGTCAGGCCGTCGAGGACGAATCGATCGTGTGCAACGGTGCGTACGAGCTCTCGGGGACGACGTTCCGGTGCAACGGCTCGCACGGCAAGCAAGACCTGGTGGGCGCGATCCAGCACTCGTGCAACATCTACTTCTGGCGGCTCGCGGAGCGGATCGGCCTCGACCGGATCGCCGAGGTCGCGCGGCTGTACGGATTCGGCGCGCCGACGAACCTCGGCCTCAACGGCGATGCCGGCGGCCGGATCCCGACGAAGGCCTGGTACGAGCAGCACTCGCGCTACAAGGTCGGCTACGCGACGAACGCCGCGACCGGGCAGGGCGATGTCGAGGTGACCGTGTTGCAGATGGCGATGGCGTATGCGGCCCTGGCGAACGGCGGTACGCTGTACGTCCCGCAGGTCGTCGAGCGCGTCGAGGCGAGCGACGGCCGGCCGATCGTCACGTACCAGCCGACGATCGCGCGCGAGATCAAGATCTCCGCCGATGCGCTCGAGATCTGGCGGCGCGGGATGTGGAAGGCCGCGAACGAGCCAGGCGGCACGGCCTTCGATCACGGCCACGTCTCGATCGTGCCGGTGATGGGCAAGACCGGCACCGCCGAGATCCGTAGCCGCACGCGCAAGAAGGAAGAGGAAGAGCGCGATATCGAGAACTGGAACCCGAAGCGCTCGCACGCGTGGTTCTCGGGCTGGGCCCCGGCCGAGAATCCCGAGCTCGCGATCGTGGTGTTCATCGAGCATGGCGGCTCCGGCGGTCGCGTCGCGTGGCCGATCGCGAAGCAGATCCTCGAGAGCTACTACGGCAAGGGCCAGGTGACCGTCGACCCCAAGGCTCCCAAGCCGAAGCAGGCGCCGTGAGGGGCACGGGCCTCGAGCTGCCGCGCTCGACGATCGGCGTCTCCCGGTGGCGCCGGTTCCGCGCCGCGGTCGACTGGCCGCTGATCCTGACGGTGATCGCGCTGTGCACGATCGGCCTCTTGAACCTGTACTCGGCGACGCGCGGCACCCGGCACCACGCCAAGTTCGACACGCAGATGAAGTGGATGGTGATCGGCGCGATCGGCTTCGTCGTCGCGACCGCCATCGACTACCGCGCGATGGTCCGGCTCGCGTGGATCGGCCTTGGCCTCGCGATCGTGCTGCTCGTGATCGTCCGGCTGCTCGGCGAAGGTGCGCACGGCAAGGGCAGCTATCGCTGGCTGAACCTGTTCGGCATGGGCATCCAGCCGTCGGAGCTCGCGAAGCTGATGGTGATCCTCGCGCTCGCGCGGATGTTCCAGGACGGCGAGCTGCGTGATGTTCCCGCGATGATCGGGCTCAAGGCGATCGCGCTCGCGGTGCCCGTGGGCCTCATCGCGATCCAGCCCGATCTCGGGAGCGCGGTCCTGCTCGGGCTCGTGATCCTCACCGTCGGCTTCCTCGTCATGCAGTCGGTGTGGCCGATGGTTCACATCACGCTCGCCGGCCTGCTCTCGATCCCGATCCTCTGGGAGATGATGGAGGTCTACCAGAAGAACCGCGTCCTCGCGTTCCTCGATCCGAGCTCGGATCCGACGGGCAACGGCTGGCACACGCGGCAATCGATCTTCGCGGTCGGCTCCGGCAAGATCTGGGGCAAGGGCTGGGGCGAAGGCACGCAGAACCAGTTCGACTTCCTGCCGGAGCACTGGACCGACTTCCCGTACTCGGTGTGGGCCGAGGAGTGGGGCTTTGTCGGCTCGGTCTTCCTGCTCGCGATCTTCAGCTTCTTGCTCGTGTGGATCCTCAACGTCGCGCTCTCGGCGCGCGATCGGGCGGGCGCGGTGATCTGTGTGGGCGTCGCGGCAATGACGTTCTGGCATGTCGTGGTCAACATCGCGATGGTGCTCGGCCTCGCGCCCGTCGTCGGCGTGACGCTGCCGTTCGTCTCGTACGGTGGCAGCTCGCTCGTCGTGTTCCTGTGCGCGATGGGCCTGGTCGCGAACGTGTCGCTCCGCAAGCACGGCTACTAGCTGCTCGCGGTGGGCTCGTGCTACGCCGATCGCATGTCGGAACAGTGCACGGCGTGCCGGTCCACTCGACTCGAGCCCGCGACCTTGATGTCCGCGGCGATCACACCCGACCGTGCCAGCACGTGGAAACGAGCCCTCTCAGGTGCCGAGGTCAAGTGCCGGGTGTGCCTCGACTGCGGCAACCTCGACCAACTCCGCGCCGACGTCGCGCGGCTCGCGAAGATGCTCGAGTGACAACAATCGGCTTGCGGCAATGTCTGAGTGGTGTACATTCGACACGAACATGACCAGCTCGGTCACTCCCCATGTCGACTCGTACCTCCAAGTTCCTCTCGCTCGTCCTGCGCCACGATCCGGCGCGCATCGGCATCACCCTCGATGACGCCGGCTGGACCGACGTCGCCGCACTGCTCGCCGCGACCGCGGCCCACGGCGTGACGGTCACGCGCGAGGAGCTCGCCGAGATCGTCGCCTCGTCCGACAAGCAGCGCTTCGCGCTCTCGGCGGACGGCGACCGCATTCGCGCGAACCAGGGCCACTCGGTCGAGGTCGACCTCGAGCTGCCGCCGACCCCGCCGCCGGCCACGCTCTATCACGGCACCGTGGAGGCCGCGCTCGACGGCATTCGCGCCAAGGGCCTGCTCAAGGGCAAGCGTCATCACGTGCATATGTCCGCCGATCTCGAGACCGCGACCAAGGTCGGCGGGCGCCGCGGCGCGCCGGTGATCCTCGCGATCCGAGCCGATACGATGGCGGACGCCGGCCACGTGTTCTACCGGTCCGCGAACGGCGTCTGGCTCGTCGATCACGTGCCGGTCCAGTACCTCGTGTTCGCGAAGCCGGCGTCGCCTGCGGACCGCACGAACCACGTCTCGCGCGGCGCCAAGGCGGGCATCGCGAAGCAGACGCTCGCCGCGTGCGACGCGGGCGATTACACCAATGCCGCCGGCGAGACCGTGCCGCTGCGCGCCGCGATCGACGAGGCGAAGGCCGGTACCGTGCTGCACGAGCTCGGCCGGATCGCGATCGCAGAGCACACGCTCGCGGCCGTCGATTCGGGTCGCTACGTCAACGCTCGCGATGAGATCGTCATGATCGAGCGTGTGGTCGACGAGGCGAAGGCCGGCACCGTGCTGCACGAGGCCGGAGAGCCCCTGCGCACGCGCACGACCGAGGCTCGCACGACGATCGCGGTGTGCAGCGAGACCACGCTCGAAGCGCTGGTTCGGCTGGCGCGCCGGCCCGGCCACCTCGCGTGCCTGAACTTCGCCTCGGCGAAGAACCCGGGGGGCGGCTTCCTCGGCGGCGCGCAGGCGCAGGAGGAATCGCTCGCGCGATCGAGCGCGCTCTATCCGTGTCAGCTGACGCAGCGCGCGCACTACGATCGCAATCGCGCGCATCACTCGGCGCTCTACCTCGACCTCGCGATCTTCTCGCCACGCGTCCCGTTCTTTCGCGACGACGATGGCGGCTGGCTCGAGCGTCCCGTGCTCGCGTCGGTGATCACGTGCGCGGCGCCCAACGCCGGGGCGCTGCGCCAGCAGGGCAAGTTCGACGCGAAGGTGGTCGAGGAGACCTTGCGCCGGCGCGCGGCGTTCGTGCTCGCGGTCGCGGCGCACCACGGCGTCGAGCGGCTCGTGCTCGGGGCCTGGGGTGCGGGCGTGTTCGGCAACGATCCGGCGGTGGTGGCCGACGCGTTTCACGCGCTGCTCGTCGGCGGACCCTACGCGAGCACCTTCGAGGAGATCGCCTTTGGCGTGACGGGCAGGCCGGGCAGCGCGAACTTCGATGCGTTCGCGAAGCGGTTCGGCTGAGGCACGGCCATCGACAAAGTTGTGAAAGTGTAGAGCGTCCCTATTCGGGCTTCGCGATGCACTTGCCGTCGAGGCAGTCCACGAACGAGCCACGGCACTCGCTGCACACGATCTTCTGGCGGGGGCCGCACTGGATGGCCGCGGTGGTGGCTTCGAACCGGCTCACCTCGGCCGCGGCGATCGCCTTGTCGGCGCACGAGCAGCGGTTGCACGGATCGTCCTTGACGATCCTGCAGTCTGCCCTCGTCTTGCAGGTGCGGTCGTAGCCGGTCGTGTCGACGACCTCGGAGCCGCCACCCGGCCCGCTGGAGCCCGCAGGTGTCGCGGAGCCCGCGTTCGGGATCTTCTCGCCGATGCACGTTCCGGCCTGACACTTCGGGACGAGGCGGTAGTTCGGCGGCTTGCGCGAGCCGACGTCGGGACAGCTCTTGCGCTTGTCGTCGGTGCAATCCTTCGCGTTGAGCGCAGCGTTCGCAGCGGCGAGGTCCTTGTGCTGGACGTTCTCGCAGTCCGGTGAGGCACAGCACTCACCGCGGACGTCGCACGAGATCACGCAGTCATGATCGACCAGGCACTGCCCCTCGCCCGCGGTGAAGCCCGGCGCTGGCTCCTGCTTGCAGCCGAAGCCGAGCACCACCACCGCGAGCGCGCCGAACCGCATCTGCCGATAGTATCGCTCTGGCTCCGCGACGAGCGAACCGCGCCGCTAGACCCAATGTCGGTCAGATAAGAACGTTGACGTTGACATCGACGTCTCTCGATTGATCACAAGTCTGCCTCCTCGCGAGCACACCAGCCCGCTGCGAAGGCCACGAATTTCTCCATTCCACGTTGAAGCACCTGCCAACCAGCTTGGCCGTTGTTTTTGAT
>Ga0299915_10000530_pt1 | contig 28661 bp, 24 predicted proteins | sample RVTome_13_FD_200263 | JGI IMG/M metagenome (GOLD analysis project Ga0299915, IMG submission 200263) | Soil microbial communities from uranium-contaminated site in the Upper Colorado River Basin, Wyoming, United States - RVT92D227 (version 2) ...
CCAGGATTATCTTCGTTACGCCCTCACCGCCTGGGAGAACATCTGGCTGGGGGACCCGGAGGCCGAGCCGGACCGGGAGCGGATCGCGAAGGCGGCGGAATTGGCCGGGATCGATGGACGGATCGGCAAACTCCCCCAAGGATATGAAACCATGCTCGGCGTCCGCTTTGAACGCGGCCAGGAACTGAGCTGGGGAGAATGGCAGAAGCTGGCGCTGGCCCGGGCCTTCTTCCGCGACGCCCGCATCGTTATCCTGGACGAGCCGACGAGCGCCCTGGACGCGTTGGCGGAAGCCGAACTCTTCCATCATTTCCGCCGGCTCATCGGAGGTCGCAGCGCGATCCTGATCAGCCACCGCTTCGCCACGGTGAGGATGGCGGACCGGATCTATGTGATGGCGGACGGAGGGATCGCCGAAGAGGGGACACATGGCGAATTGATGGAACGAAACGGGCTGTACGCGCGGATGGTCCACGCTCAAGCGAGCGACATGCCCGATTCATCTTAGATGCTGCGTCCGCGATATTCTTTCCGAACGGCGCTTAGCAACTGGGTGTGGATATTCCCGGTCCATCCGGGCTTTTTCCCAAACACGCTGAATCCGGATATCCGGTCAGAGTCGGTATGCACCGCCACCAGCGGTTCCCGACTTTGATAATCTTCCCATAAAGGGTCCTGTCGCTGGCCTCCCTGATCCATAAATGTCATGTGGGAGTATTGACGATGACGGTCAATTCCGACATAATTCATCCATCCACCTCGAAACGGCGGACCTAGCGATGTCGAATCGGACGAGGCGGGAGGAGTTTTTTGAAGTTGGGGACCTGGCTCTCATCACGGCAGATCTTAATCGAAAGATCGAAGGCTGGGCGTGTATTTATAATCATATCCGTCCTCACCAGGAGCTTGACTGTCTGAAGCCGCATGAATATTTGGGTGCCACCAATGTCCTGACCCTATAGATCCCAACCTTCTAAGCCTGGGGATGAATGGCATCCCGGAAGGAAGCGATATCCGGGAAGACAAAGTCTTTGCCTATCGGATGCCACACGAGGTCCACTTCGGTACGTCGGCGGCGCGGACGCCGGCATGGGAGGCCGCGGTTTGATATGGACCGGCTCGAAATCGTTGCCTCTAGGGCTTCCGGCGACGCCGATTTTCTGCCGCTCCGGCGAAAATAGCTTTTGGGCATCAAAATGATTATTTCAATCATACAACCTTGTTTCGTTCCGTGGCTTGGGTATTTTGAACAAATTGCATTGGCGGATATTTTTGTGTATATGGACGATGTTCAATATACTAAAAAAGATTGGAGAAACGGCAATCAGCTTAAAAGTCCATATGGCGTAAAAAACATTTCATTTCCCGTAAAGAAAACATTACGTGAAACCTTAATTAAAGAGATTGAAATATCTTACAATCAACCATGGGAAGATACTTTAGTTAACCAATTTTCAAATTGGTATAGAAACTCACCATTCTTTAATGAAATTATGGAAGTCATAACACCACATATTTATAAAAAATATTTTAAACTTCTTGATTTTAATTTTAATCTCAATAATGCAATTTTAAAATATCTAGATATTCATACTCCAATTTTTTTTAGTTCAGATATTCCTCGCCAATCACAAAATAAGAATGAAAGAGTTCTTGAAATTTGCAAACATTTTGAAGGGGTCGATATTTTATATGATGGCAAAAAAGCTCGGGATTTTATTGATGTAGAATATTTTCGATCAAATGGTATTCATGTTATATTTCAAGATTATCAATATACTCCTTATCCTCAATTATGGGGTGAGTTTGTTCCCTATATGTCCATTATTGATTTATTAATGAATTGTGGAAAAGAATCAAAAAAAATAATTCTTAGCAGTCCATTGTCTAAAGAGCTTCAAACAAAAATAATCTCCCCATTATTTGGATAGTTACGGCCTACGAAGCCGGTGCAAACGCCGCCTGGCCGGACAGCGGGTGAAAGTGCAGTCATTAATTCCATCTCGCATATTATTCGCCCCCCTGTTGCGGTCCCTCATGGCCTGAATTGCTGAATTGCCTCGATGACACGGTTTTGTGTGGGTTCGTCCAGTGTGTTGTAGAACGGCAGGCGCAGGAGCCGATCGCTGATGTCTTCGGTTACCGGGCAATCGCCTGCTTTCCCGCCGAACCTCCGGCCCATGTCCGAGATGTGCAGCGGCAGGTAGTGGAACACCGCCTGGATGTCCCTCTCCTTCAGGAACGCGATCAGCGCCTGCCTCGCCCGTAGCGACGGCAGCAGAAGATAGTACATGTGGTAGCTCTGTTTGCACTCGCGAGGGATGATTGGCAACTGGACGTGTTGCTCCTCGGCCCATCCCGCCAGATGCCTGTTGTAGGACTCCCAAATGCGTCGGCGCTTGGCTTGGATGTGCGGCCACCGTTCGAGCTGCCCGTACAGAAACGCCGCCAGCATGTCCGACATGACATAGCTGGAGCCGATATCCACCCACGAGTACTTATCCACCTGCCCCCGGAAGAAGCGGCTTCGATTGGTGCCCTTCTCGCGAAGAACCTCGGCGCGCTCGATGAACTGCGGGTCGCTGACCAGCAGAGCGCCGCCCTCGCCGCAGGTAATATTCTTGGTCTCATGGAAGCTCTGCGTTGCCAGACAACCGAACGTGCCGAGAAACCGGCCCTTGTACTTGCCGAACAGCCCGTGCGCATTGTCCTCGACGACCGCAACGTTGTGGCGGCGGGCGATGTCTAAGATCGTATCCATCTCACATCCGACGCCGGCGTAATGCACCGGCGTGATCGCCTTCGTCCGAGGCGTGATCAGCGCCTCGAGCTTCGTCTCGTCCATGTTGAGCGTGTCGCGGCGGCAGTCGATAAACAAGGGTCGGGCTCCCCGCAGCACAAATGCGTTGACCGTCGAGACGAAGGTGAAGGACGGCACGATAACCTCATCGCCTGCCTCCACGTCCAGCAGCAGAGCCGCTATTTCCAGGGCATGCGTGCATGAGGTCGTCAAAAGCACTTTGGGGACGCCGAGTTCCTTTTCCAGAAACGCGTGGCACAGCTTTGAAAACATGCCATCGCCTGAGATATGTCGGTTGCTGATGGCGTCGGCGATGTAGGTCAATTCCCGGCCTTCGAGACACGGCTCGTTGAAATGGATGCGATATGCGGCCATTTTCTTTCTCTATTTACACGGCGCCCCGCGCTTGAGGGCGTCGTCGCGCATCAACACGCGCGACCTCTCATGTCTTGAACCGGCCGGACTGAACCTCAGCGTCGTAATCGGTCAGCGCTCTCGCGTAGTCGTAAGTTGGCTCCCATCCGAAATCTTGCTTGGCCTTGCGGATGTCGAAGTAGTAGCTCTTGGGCTTCTCCGGCTTCTCCGGCCGGTAGACAACCGGCACGGGCTTCTCCACTGTCCCGAAAACTCGTGCAAAGGTCAGGGCTTCTTCCTCGTTGGTGCGCCCCACCCCTGAACCGATCACATACAGTCCGCGGGCGCAATCGCTGGTGATGGCCATGTGCATCGCCCGCACCGCGTCCTTGACGTATAACGAATCCCGCCGGGCCTTATGCGTCCCCCATATCTCCAGCGGCTGGCCGGCCTTCGCCCGCCTGTAGAAGACCTCAAACGCGCTGGGGTGGAATACGCCGTCCGCCCAGAAACCTTCCTGCCGCCCATACCCCAGCAGTCCGGTCAATCGCAGGATGATCCCCTGGATGCCATACTCCTGAGAGTAGTGCTCCACGTACTCTGCAGCCGCGATCTTCGAGATCACATAGGATGCATGGTCGCCTATTAGGGCGTACTTCCGTCCCATCGCCTCGCTGATCGGCATATCCGTGTGTTCGATACCTTCGTACAGCGTCATCGTATAGAGGAATTTCCGTATGCCGTTGCGCCTGCAGTGTTCCAGCGCGTAAAACGTGCCGAGCGTATTAGTCCTGATGAAGATATCTGATCTGGTGTCCTTTACGGCCGCCGGGATGACCGCCGCCAGATGGATGAACGCTTTGACCGGCCCCGCCGGAAGCGCGGAAAACGAGTCGGGGTTGCTGACGTCCAGAGGTACGAACGGGACGCCCAGCTCCTCAAAGAAGGCGTCGTACTTGCGACTGCGCCCGGCCGCGATGACCTTCTCCCCGGCCTTCACCAGGTGGTCGATCAAGTAACGACCCACAAACCCCGTCGCGCCGGTCACCATGATCATGTCAGTGGCCTCCAAGCTTTACGACCTGATTCTCAACAAGTTCTCTCACGATAAATATCGGTCGCCCCTTGGTCTGATCGAAAACGAAGCCTATGTATAGCCCTAAAATCCCCATCTGCGCCAGGATGATCCCGCCCACGAAGTAGATCGACACGATCGTGCTGGTCCACCCTGCGACGCTCACGTCATAAATCAGATAGCGGATGATCAGGTAGAGCGCGTAGAGAAACGCCAGCAGGGATACCGTGAACCCCACCTTGATCGACAGGATCAGCGGCTTGTTCGACTGCGTGGTGAGGATCTCCAACGCCAACCGAAGTTGTTTGCGCGTCGTGTACGACGACTTGCCCGATGCCCGCTCGGCATGATCAACGGCGACTGTCGTGGATTTGAATCCCATCCACTTGATGAATAGGAGGAACGCCCGGTTCTGATCCCCAATGCGTTTGTAATTATCCATCACCATCCGACGGCTGATGCTGAAATTGCTGATCGAATTGTCGATGGCGCCGGCGGTGAAGTAACCGTACAGCCAACAGAACACTTTCGCCGAGAGCTTCTTGAACAACGGATCCTTTCTCACCGCCCGTCTCGAGAAGACTACATCGTATCCCTCTTGCGCCTTGTTGTACAATTTCACGATCTCCTCGGGCTTGTCCTGCAGGTCACAGTCCATCACCACCACCCACTCGCCATCGGCGTAGTGCAGCCCAGCCGTGATCGCCCGGATCTGCCCGAAATTGCGCGACAGGTCAATTCCTTTAACATGCGGATCCCTCAGCGCGATCTGTTTGATCACCTCCCACGAATTCTGTGGACAGGCGTCGTTAACCAGGATGATCTCATAGCTCGGAGTGATCGCCGCCAGCGCTGCCACCAGCCGATGGTGCAGTTCCTCCAGGCACGCCCTGCAGCCATACACCGGGATGACGACGGAGATATCCATCATGTACCTCCAACCACAGGTTTTTCGGCGCTGCGCCCAAAGAAACTCTTCATGTATTTCGGCGCATCGGGGCCTTCGTTGAAGATCAGCTCCGTAATGCTCACCCCGTGCTCGAAGGGTGGGAAAAGTTGGCGGTCCTCGGAATACCCCGGGTCGTTCATGTAGGTCAAAGTGATACCCGCGCTCGGGAAAAGCGTCTCCTGAATCGACCGCCCAAAGCTGTGGCGCGCGGGGATGGTCAACCAGATGACTCCTCGCGGCGTCTTGATCTTGTTGCGGTTGCGCCAGTCATTCTTGGTAGACTGCGCCGTGTCGTTAAGGATGAAATCGTCAACGCTGTTGATCAGGTCGAAGGTTCCCTTCCTCGGGATGTCGTTCGATTGCAGGATGGCGATTCGCTTGCCCATGGTTCCTTCCCTCGGCCCTCTTACCTGGTGGGTGTGTTTCCTCCGGCGGCCAATGGCTCCGTCGCGGTTGTAGCCGTCGCTAGCCGCTGGCTCCGGCGCGCCCTGACCAATTTCCAGAGCCCAAGATGACCGGCCCCTAAGGCAATCGCCATAAGCGAATAGGATCGCAATACGAGCGATCCCGCCTGCGCGGCCGCCACCGCGACGCCGAAATGGATCAGCAGCTGCGAAGTCCCGGCCTCGGAGATGCCCAGGCCTCCGGGAATTAGGCTCAGGATACTGATCAGCGCCACGATCGACATCACGGCTACCGTCTTCGCGAAGCCCAGGTGAATCCCGCCGCTGTAAAGGAATACCTGCCAACTGAACGCGACCGACGCCCACGAAACGCAGGTGATCGCCGTCACCAGCACCAGTGTCGGCACGTCGCCCATGCACTGGCGCATGTGCTCCAGCAACAGTTGCGGCCGCCCCTTCAGTCGGAGCTTCGTTAGCACGATCAAGCCCGCAACGTATACCAGCACCAAGCCTCCAAGGAAATAGTAGGCATATGTACGATTCGGCAGGATGTTGAGGCTCGTCAGGAGGCTCACGCACGCCATCGTCAGCAAGGTCGCCAAGTCCAAGGCCTTCTCGACAAGAAACGAGCCATAGCCGGGGGAGCGCTGAATCATGCCGTACTTTTTCAGCAGCTCGATCTTGAGCATTTCCCCTGACTGGAGAGGTGTAAACGGGGCGAAGCTCAACGAGACGGCCGTGCACATGTGCAAGTCCAGCAGCGGCACGTGGGTGTCGGTCCGCCGAAGCAGAATGTGCCATCGGAGCGTCCGAATCATCCAGTAAACCACGATGGATGCCCCACCGCCTGCGACCAGGCACGCCAGATTGACGTCCCTGAGCACCCGCCCAAGCTCCCTCCATTGGAAGGTCCGCCCGATGTACCAGACGCTTGCTGCGAAGACGATCACGCTGAAACTACCCGTGAGCGCACGACGCAGGATCCCCAGCCGCTTCCCTGTCGTCCCGTTGCGCGCGGAAACACTGCCGATCTGCCCGGCTGGGTCGCTTGGATCGTGCCCGCGATCAATCATCGTTTTCCGCCCCTCAACCCATGATTTCCGATGAGCCACGCCCGGCTCATCTATCGCCCAGCGTGGTCGCGCCACCGACCGACGCGGCTTCGTTTAAGCGTCTGGGGTGCACTCCCTCCTCTCGACCACGACGGTAATATATCGCCGGCCGCAGATCGAAGTCAAGAACAAGGGAAAATGCTCCTCAGCATGATCGGCGAGGAAGGCGAACATCCTCATCGTTCCGCCGGAACGAGAAAGACACTATCGCTATTCGAGGCTATAGACGAATATGCCTTCCCAGCTATCCATGATATAGATTCGATCCAGGCGGATGAAAAGCTGCAGGCAGGGCACGGGTTTTTCCCATTTTTCATCATAGCTATTGTAGATGAAAAAGCCCTTTTTTACGCCGTTCCTGTCGAAAACCGTGATCGCGGGGGCATTCTTTTCAAGGACCCAGAGGTGGTCTTTGGAATCGACCGCCAGCGAGCAGATTCCGCCGCCAGCCGGGTATTTTCATACAGGTTACGGATTTCATCAGGATCTCCCCGGAGTCCGAAAGGCTCCCGGTAGCGACTCGAAAACCTACCCTGGGTGTAATGATAAACCCGGTTCTGGTCTTCGAAGATAACACCGTTGAGATCTTCCGGGCAAACACGGCTCGGGCCTGTCGAATGATAGGAGACGAGGCCCAATTTATGATTCCCTTTGATGGCCGGAAGCAGGGACTCGCCGTTCATAGATTTCTTTTCGAATTTTACTCCCGCAAAATCCAGGACTGTGGGCATGATATCGATGTGCCTAACGACTTGGTCCACGAGCCGGGCATACCGATTCCCCGGGAATTTCATAATTAAGGGCACCTGGATTTGTTCGGTGTAGAGAAACCATCCGTGGCCGTCAGGAGAGCCGTGGTCCCCGGGCGATTCTCCGTGGTCAGAGGTGAAGACGAGGAGAGAATTTTCGTAGAGCTCAAGCTCTTTGAGTTTCTCCGCTCCTATCGATGACATTCATTCCTGATCAGCGCTTTTCTTTCATCAGTTGAGCGAATTCAAAATTTGCGAGCGAGAGCTTTTGCCATAAACCATCCGGGGCATCAAGATTTGCCTCAATGACAAATTCAATTTTGACTTCTCGGTCTTTAGGGATGATGTTTTCGATCTCGAACCAGCGAGCATATTTGGTCGTTAAGAGGGGGAATCGCTCGGCAACCCGGTCATTTATTAGAATTAAAACGCTGAATGTTTCAGCGGCATTGCGGAGATCCGGGGCATGGAAGGGGGGATACACGGCAACCCTGAATTTACGGGGAGCGTCATCATTCACTTGGTATGTATGACTTGCCGACACGCGGTCTCCTTTTTCGGGGACCCTGGCGTGTCCCAGGGTCAGGCGGAAATGCCTCTGGCCTTTGTAGATGGACTGGATTTTCCTGAAATATTTTTTGGCCTTCTCAACACGATAATTGGTGCGGAGCCGAGTCCATTCCGTCATATCGAGATATCTTCTTTCACTAAAATGGGCGAAAACGTGGACCGCGCTAAAAAGAAAGCAGGCGATGGCCAGGAAGATGAGAGCGCCTCTTATGAAAATTAAAATGTTATCTTTGATACTGCGTTGGCTTTGGTTTGTTGGAAGGGCGGGCCGGGCGCCGAGCTGTGCGGCCATGAGCATCGGGGCTATGAACCAAATGGGATACATATACCTCGGCTGGTTTTCTCCTAAGATGAGCAGCGCTCCGGAAAGAAATGACAGTGTCAGCAGGGAAGGGAATGCCCTGGGATTAATCCTGTTCGTGATCAGCATAAGAATAGAGAAAAGAATGAAGGCCATCTCAAAAAACAAGACAAAGACGATATTGTGATGGGTCAGGAAGTCGGCGATCTGTTTCCCCTTTAATCGAGATGATGGAAGCTGGATGGAGATGCCGTAATAGAAGTAAGCTTGCGATCCCAATGCGTAAAGTCTTTTCGCCCTCATGAAGTAGTTTGCAACTCGATCAAATGAGTTGTAATAGATATCGGATAATATCTTGTTGACCGCCATGGAAGAATTATCCGTATTCCCATTTTTAGTATAGGGACTGTAATTTTCCCGTTGATAGGAATAGGTCCCTGTTCCCCAACTGTCGCTGCTTCTTATAAAATCAAATATCGAATCATTGAATTTTCCTTTATCGCTGAGGATCAGACCGTTGTGCTCCAGCAGGAAATGAACTCCCTTCGAAGCAAGAAACGAGAAGGATACAAAGAGAAGGATAAGACAGGTGCGCTTGTTTAAAAAAAGAGGGATTTTCTTCGGCGTATCCCTCAGCGAAATTCCTTGGGTTTGAGATGCCCGGTAAGCGATGAACATCAAGACAGCCAACCAAAAGACTAGAGAAGTGCTTCTCTGGATTTCCATGAATTCCACGGATATTCCAAGAAACAGGCCTGTTATCAGACAGGCTATCCATGACTTTTTATCAACACTCAGGAATAAGGTATCAAGCATCCAGAGAGAGCATAGAAAGAGAAAGGCTCCAGGAATATCATGCGTGGGGATACATAAATTAAAGAAGGTCTCAGGAACAAGAAGAATCAGAAACAGGCTTGCCCGGGCGACGTTTTCACCAAACCACTTCCGGGCAAGAGAAAAACTCACAAGGGAGCTCAGCATCAGGATCGCGACATTGCCGGTCTTGTAGACGAGCGGTGAATTTCCAAATAACCGTGCGAGCGGGACGAAAAATAGGAGGACTCTTTGCTGGTGCACATTGGTGATACTTTCAGGCCAGCCGGCCGTGATCGTTTTCGTAACAATCCTCCACATGCTCTCAAAATCGGAGACAAGCTTAACATCCATAAGGTAAACATAGGCGAGCTTAAGGCAAAGCCCAACGAAAATGGCTAAAAAAACAAATGCTTTTGTCGACATTCCTTTAAACACGGACTTCCTGGCAATGAGGACAAATAGGACGCAAATCAAAATGACATAAAGAGTGTTTATGGAGGTTATGAAAAAAGTCCTGCGAGATGTGAGATGATCAATAAAATGTGAAGCTAGCCCTGACATGCCTCTGAACATGGGTATTGTCAGGCCTAAAAGGATCAGCAACCCAATCGAGGCGTGCATGAGGTTTTCAAAGGTATATCTCATAGGCCTCTTGAGATGAAAGGCATAGAGAATTAACAATGCGGCAATTCCGGTGAATAATGAGATGAACATCGGGACAGCGGGATACCCTTCGAACATTTAACAAAATACTATCACATTTATTGGTTCTCTTCCATTCCGTGCGGATTACCCAAAATTGCCGATAGGACGTAAGTCGGCGTCATCGCTTGAGAAGAAAGAACCCTATCGGCAATATTGGGGAGAAAGTAAAAGCCAATTTGCCGCTGACGGGATGGGCGATGGCCTGGAGATAGCCGGTGTGAATGTCGCCGAACGGACCCGTTTATCAGGCGATTCCGGGAAACCAGAAGATCCGCAATATACTGAAATCGCTCAAGGCTTGAAAAACTCACTTTACAGGTGGTACATTGATGGGGGTCGGCCGATATCCCCTCGAATGCATCCAGATGATTTTTGATATGAAAAAAATTGCTACCTGTGGTATTAGTCTAATGTAAAAATATAATGTTTTTTCCATTATTTTTGATTGTATTCTTTTTTAGGAGCAGAACATGTTAAGAAATCTAAGAAAAATATTGCCCAGCTTTTTATACCAGAACATAAAAAAACATCAGGAAAAATTTGAATTAAGTCGTATTAATAAATTAAATGGCGAAATATCATTCTTGAAAAATACTAAGCAAAAAGAACTTGATGATATTTTTTCATCAAGTTCAATCGAAAGTGAATGGATTAAGGAGAGCAAAGAAATTGACGTTCTAAAAATTACAGATCGAGCCCATGGTGTTAATTATGGAGATCGACGGGCCCTATATTATTTAATCAAACATTTCAATCCTAATTCAGTTCTAGAAGTAGGAACGCATATCGGCGCATCCACTGCGTATATTGCTCTTGCGTTAAAAAAAAGTGGTTCCAACGGAAAAAAGCTCATCTCGCTTGATATTTATGACGTCAACAACTTAAATACCAAAATTTATTCGGACCTAGGTGTTACACACTCTCCCATAGAGATGATGATGAAAATAAATTGTGACAGCTTTGTAGAATTTATAACTTGTCCGTCTTTGGAATACATGCAAAAGTGTGACTCGAAATTTGATTTTATTTTTTTAGATGGTGATCATTCCGCTAAAACGGTGTATCGGGAAATAGTCCATGCCTCAAAGCTATTAAATAAAAACGGAACTATCCTCCTTCACGATTATTTCCCGAACTTGAAACCGTTGTGGTCAAATGGCAACGTCCTCTTTGGCCCTTATATGGCTGTTCATCGATTAATCCAAGAGGGCCTTTCAATCAACGTTATCCCCCTTGGTTTGTTGCCATGGTCAACTAAAATGAACTCAAACAGAACCTCCCTGGCGTTGTTATCAAAAAATGAATAAAATAAGCTTTTTTGACACGGAAGAACATTTAAGTTTCCAATAATGATAACAAAATCATTTATTATTTGACGTATATATCTTCCGCAACTTATAGAATTGACTTCATTTCTCCCTTGTGCTAATTTGCTGTCGAATTCCTATGAGCATGTCTTCCAGCCGGCTCAAAACGAAAAGCCAACGGAACTTCCTGTTCCTTTTTGCTCTCGGCGTCATCCTTATTGCCGCTTTTATCCTCAGGTACAAGGCGATCAAGTTCGGCTTTCCCGCCAGAACTCACCCCGATGAGCCGGTCATCTATAAGTCGGCCGTCAATATGATCAATACCCGGAATCTCCATCCGCGGACTTTCCTGTATCCTTCATTTTATTTCTATCTTCAGGCCCTGCTCTATAAAGCGGTGTTTTTTATTGGAAAGCTCAGGGGGATATTCAAGAATTTTTCGGATGTGAACAATCTCACGCTCTACTTTTGGGGGCGGTTCTTAACGGTGGTCATCTCCACGGGGACCATATTCCTGACGTATCTCCTCGGGCGTCGTTTATTTAATCAAACAACAGCCCTCCTATCCGCTCTTTTCGTTTCTCTTTCTTTTCTTCATTTAAAGAATTCTTTCTTGATAACAACAGATTCTCCCATGGGATTCTGGGTTTTGCTCTCATTCCTCATGTCCGTTCTCATCCTCACCGGGGAGCCAAAACTCAGGCATTATCTGCTCAACGGCCTGTTTATCGGACTGGCTATAGGCACGAAATACAATGCGGTTCTTATTCTGCTTCCCCTGATCGCGGCCCATCTCTTCAAGACATCCTTTTCTTTTAAGGGATTATTCGACAAAAAGCTTCTCCTGGCCTTGCTTATGGTTCCCGTCGTCTTTGTGCTGACGACGCCCTATGCCGTCCTGGATTTTCCTCTGTTCTGGGATTTTCTGAAGTTTCAAAATCGGGCTTATCAAGCGTTCCCGTTCGGTATAGAACGAAACGCCGTGAGTTTCGGCCGCTATTTTCACGGTTTGCTGGGAGGGTGCGGGATCATTCCGATGATCCTCGCGGGGTTCGGCATCTTTTTCGCATTCCGGAAAAGCTTCCCGTCGGCCGTTCTCCTGATATCTTTTCCCCTGCCTTTTTATTTATTCATGGGCGCCTATCCGGCCGTTTTCATGCGGAATATGGTGGCCGTCGTGCCCTTTTTGAGTCTCCTCGGGGCATTCGGCGCTTTCCAGCTGACCCGATATCTCTGGAGATGGGGGAGCCCGACAGCAGCATTCCGCCGAAAATTGGGCTGGGCTCTCTCGGTCGCCGTCGTCATCGGAACCGGATGGGGGTTATTCAGCCAGGGATTGAAGGACTATCACCATGTCCGGATGATAACGTTGCCCAATACCCGCTGGCTGGCCGAAAAATGGATCAAAAAACATATTCCTCCAGGAGCGCGAATCATCAAGGAAGCCTACACGGCAAGGATCAGCGGAACAATATACAAAGTTGAAGATCTGGAGGTCGGCGGTTTTGCCAAAAAAGATGTCATATACGATTTGGAAGAATTCGATTACATTATTCTGAGCAGTGATAGTCATGTCCGCTTTTTCGCAGATCCCGAGCGCTACCCCGATGAAATCCGGATATACCGGAATATTATGTCCACCCATCCGCTCAGAAAAATCTTTATTCCCGACAATAAGACGCTTTCCGGCCCCGTGATCAGAATTCACGAAGTTCGAAAGCGGGCCTCTGTTCGAACAAGGAAAGCTTCCCCCTCCTGATAGGATGAAGCGCGGACCTTCTATTTGATGTATCCCAACGTTTTGAGAGTGTCCTTTGTTTTTTTGTCAACGAGTGACCTGCCCCCCTTATATTGTTCCAGCCGACGTGTTAAGATTTTGCCAATTTGCCGCTGGCGGGATAGGCGATGACCTGGAGATAGCCGGCGCGCCTGTCGCCGAGCGGGCCCGTTTATCAGGCGATTTCGGGAAACCGGAAAATCCGCAATATCTTGAAATCGCTCAAGCATGTCCGCTGCCCTTTTCTTATATTGATGGCAATGGGTTACAAGATTTTTGTGGGACCCGCCGTGTCAACCTCGAGATTTATGGCCTTGTTTGGAGATGACGAGTTAGTGTACGATCAGGTTTGCATCAGCACGAACTTAATTTCGCCATTGGCTGAGAAGAAGGGAAGGAGCGTGAGACTTGAATTTATCCTGAAGTTTCTCGGGGTCTTCCTGGGCGTCCTGGCCCGGACGCTCCTCCCCTGGCTGCGAAAGCTGCGGGAGGGGCAAGCCCTACGGTTTAATAAGCGTTATTTCTATTCGACCACGGGGTCGTTGGCGATAGGCTTCATCCTGACGCTGGTCATATTCCCGCAGTTGACCGTGGCCAATGACGGCTACCCGGTCGTCGAGGCGTATTTCAAGCTGTTCTGTCTGGCGTTCGGGTTCGGGTTTGGATGGAATGGAATGGTCGCGGCACGGGCCCTATTTTGAGGGTGAGGGAACAGATGCCGCATCTGGTCACGTTTCAGGCCGTCGGCGACATCGGATTCGTCGGGAAGATTCGCGATCACATCCGCGTCCAGGAGGACGGCTACCCCTTCTCGGGCGTCGCGAAAGACTTAGCCGCGGCCGACATCATGTTCGGGAATCTCGAGATCCCGGTGCTGGATCGGGAAGACGAGGGGCACAATCCCATCGTGCCTCGGACGCTCATCGCGACCGTTGAATCGATCGGCAGGCTGAAGAGTGCGGGGTTTCACGTCCTCTGCCTCGCCAACAACCACGTGATGGACCACGGGCCCCACGGGCTTCGCACGACACTCAGAGCCTTGCGCGAGCACGATCTGCTTGCGGTCGGCGCGGGGGAGGATCTTGCGGGCGCCCGCAGGCCCGTCATCGTCGAGAGGAAAGGGCTCCGGTTCGGTTTCCTCGCCTACACCTCGTCCGCCAACACCTGGGCGCACGCCGGCGGGCCCGGAGCGGCGCCGATGCGGCAGGAGATCGTCGAGGAGGACGTCCGCGCTCTCAGAGGCCGGGTGGACGTGCTGCTCGTCTCGCTCCACTTCGGCCTCATGTACACAGACTATCCGCGGCTCAACGACCAGGCGCTCCTCCGCCGTTGGATCGATCTCGGCGTCGACGCGATCCTCGGTCATCACCCGCACGTCTGCCAAGGGATCGAAGCCTACGGGCGCGGCCTCATCGCCTACAGCCTGGGCGAGTTCGTCTTCGATCCGAGGGCCGGGAACGTCGTCGCGACACAGTTCCTGGCGCGGCGCGCCGAGGCGATGATCCTCCGCTGCCGGTTCGGGAAGGCCGGTCTCGCGGGCTGGGAGATGGTGCCGGCCCAGATCGGGACCGACCTCGCGCCCAAGAGCGCCGAGGGGGAGGACGCGACGCGCATCACGCGCCGCTTCGAGGCTTTCTCGAAACCCCTCGCGGGAGACGGGCTCAAGGCTCTCGACTTAAAAGCCCTCACGGGCTCCGTCCTCCTCGACCACGAATCGCGCGTCCTCTGGCATCACATCAGGCGCTTCCACTTCGGCTACGTCCTCGGCAGGCTCAAGAACATCCGCCTCCGTCACATCCGCATGCTCCTCGGCTCGGTCCGTCACCGGTTTGGCCGCCCGAGCGCGACGCCCCCACGCTGAGAGCGTGATCCCCCACTTCAGAAGGCCTCCAAACTGTCCAAAGAATGGGGAGAGGGTTAGTATATGACTAACGTTTCTCTCGGACTTTCTCAATGATTATTTTATAATAGCGGTGACAGACTAAGCAGAGGAACAACAGAGATGAAAAGATTCGTCAACCACGGAGGACTCCTTTTCTTCCTAATCCTATCGATGTTCACTGCCTGCAGATCGGGAAGATCTCCTGAATCCGATTTGAAGGACTATAACATTATCCTCATCTCCATCGATACGCTGAGGGCGGACCACCTCCACTGTTACGGCTATGAGCGTGACACCTCACCCAACATCGATCGTGTCGCTTCAGAATCCATCGTGTTCGAGAACGCTGTCAGCCAATCCGCTTGGACGCTTCCCGCTCATGCCTCGATGATGACCGGACTGCTCCCGTCCGAGCATGGGCTGATCTTCTATGATAATGAGGGCTTGAACAACAAGAAGGAATTCGGGACTTTGGACGGGAATATCACAACCCTGGCAGAAATCCTCAAGACTTTTGCATACACAAGCGTCAGTTACAACGGAGGGGCTTGGGTCGATCCTGCTTTTGGGCTCAGACAAGGTTTTGATCTCTACAGGTGGGGCGGCCGTTATTTTAAAGACAATGTCCCCAAGTCCATCGGTTGGATCAAGGTCAATCCAGACAAGAAATTTTTTCTTTTTCTCCATGCTTACGATGTCCATCCCCCGTTCAATGCTTCGCCTGAATTCAATGTCTTTTACCAATACAGAGGCCCATCCAAGGCGGAAGAAATCACCTTTGATATGATCGAAAGCCTGGAGAGTCCCGAATACGAGTACATCGTCTCACAGTATGATGCCGGGATACGCCGCGCCGATCATGACTTGGGTCAGCTGTTCGAGCTGCTCGATGAAAGTGGATTATCGGAGAAGACGATTCTCATCATAACGTCCGATCACGGGGAAATGCTGAAAGAACGCGGCAGATGGGGCCATATCTATCCTTTATACGAAGAACTCATCAGGGTTCCGCTGATCATCAAGATCCCGGGCCTTAAAAGAGCAACCATCAAAGGTCAGGTCCCGGCCATGACAAGCATCCTTCCCACGGTCCTTGACATCCTTGGCATTCCCTTTGACAAGGACATCATGAAAAACAGCCTGATGCCTCTCATCCGGGGTGGTGACGCCCGTTTCGATGTGATTATAAGCGAAACCGGCAGGATCAAAGGGCAACGCCTCTACAGGGCCATCCGGATGGAGAAATGGAAACTGATTTATTATGAAGAGGCGAGCAAGAAGCCCTGGGTTGAGCTCTTTGACCTGGAAAACGACGAGAAAGAACAACATGAAGTCTCCAGGCAAAACCCCCAGGTCACCAAAGAGCTTTTGGACAAGCTCCTTAGCTTTCAGGGCAGCCGCCGGCACAAGACAATAAAAAAGGAAATCGACCAAAGAACCCTCGAGCAGCTTAAATCCCTGGGCTACATCCAGGAAAAGTAAACGACTTAAAAGGGTCAATGTTCAAAGCGGAATCCGGTTCGAGGAGAAAAGACAATGCCGGGTCTTCATCTTGTTTTTAGTGAAAACCAGTTATCCCCTTCGCACATTGTGGATAGCTATAATGACTTGAAATATAAAGACGGTTACGAAGTGAATGAGTACTATCGTGACGTCCATACGGCGATCGCCTTTTCGGGTTATAAGGAATATCCGAGAGATGTTTACGAAGATGAGAATTTGTTGTGTGTGTGTGAGGGGTTGATTTACGATAAGACAGGCGATGAAACAAAACGTCGTCTTCTGGAAATAGCCGATGATTATTTAAAAAACCGTGATTTTAGACGAAGCATTAAGGATTTTGTCGATACTTCGGATGGGGATTTTCTTGTTTTGCTGGACTTCAAAAAACTCGGCGAAATGGTCGTTTTTAACGACCGTTGGGGAAGACTTCCCACCTTTTACATGGTTCAAAAAGATTTATTTGTTTTGTCACGGGAGATGAAATTTATCGCCCATTGGATTCCGACCATCGAGTTTGACCGGTCTACCATGGCGGAATTTTTCATGTTCGGATACAACCTCGGCAGCAAGACGTTGATCAGAAGCGTCCGAAGATTGGGACCGGCTTCCCTGATACGGAAAAGCATATCTGCGGAACGGCTTGAGGTCTCTTGTGAAGAGCTGTTGCCTGTAAATTTTGACACGATGGATTCGGGTTTAACGCGAGAAGAGAGCATCCAAAGGTGTGTGGAATTATATCGGGATTCTTTGGAAGCGAGAATACGCAAGATCAAGGAAGTCGGTTTGAATATCGTGGCTGATTTGAGCGGGGGGTTCGACACCCGGACCGTATTTGTTGGCCTTTGCAGCATGGGTGTGGAATTCACGTGCTGCACCGATCATCTGGCCGTCCGTAGTGAGGTCAAGATCGCACAACAATTGTGCGATCGGTATGGCCGAGAGCTGCTGGGATTTGGAGCGCGCAATCCGACCGATGATATTCCCGTAATGCACCGGCTGACCTATCTTACCGATTGTATGGTGAATTGCCGGCTCACCATGTCTTCCTATTATGATATCAGGGAAAGGGAAATGGCGCTCAAGTTTCCCTATGCCCGTTTTATGGGATTTGGCGGGGAATTCATCCGTCATCCATTTCATCTGGTAACTCCTTGCCGGGGCTTGCCGGATTTGCTGGCACGCGATGCTTATACCAGTGACATCAAGTTTGCGGATGCTCATCATCTGGTAGGATTGGAGGAATCCGAATTTCGTGAGAATTTCAAGGCGGAGGTGGCTCGGTTCCCGGAAACAAATGACGAAGGCAGGATGAAGCATCTCTATTTCGAATATTACAATAAGATGGTCAACGGCGGGGAAAATCGGCACCGCCTTTTTTCTTGGACCGTCCAGTCTCTCTGGGGTCAATATCTGTTCGCGTTTGAAATGCAAAATATACCCTCACGCTGGATCGGCTTCGGGTTTTTCATTGAATTTATGAAGAGAGTCGATCCCCGGTCCCTTGAGTTTCCGGTTTTCGGCAGCCGCGTCAATTTGAAGTCAAAATTGAGCGTGGCCCTATTTCGGGCGAAAACATCCCTTCGAAAGCGGATAGCAGGCAACTATTACATATTGCAATTCAAGAGGCGTGTTTTTTCCGGAATCGAACGGTTGAGGAGGAACAAAACTAGAGATAGACGCATAGAACAAGAGGTGCTCCAGGCGTTTCAAAAGAGCAACATCCTGTCTTCCTATTTTGATATCCGAGCCGTCGAGTCGTTCATTCAAAGCTATAACAGGAGCAGCCAACTTTATCAATTGTGGACAGTTGTGGTCTATCTGGAAGAACTTGAAAAGAGGTATGGCGATAAAATTCTGGTGCGGCACGTGAACCCAACAATGCGCTGACGGATTTGGGTACCATGATTCATAAGGCGGCAAGCTTTTCAAAGTGACATTTGACGTGGGCCATTGGCGCCCTGATTCTTCTTGACAGTTCAGCCCTTCGCCCATTAAAATAATCCCGTTGAATGCTATAGAGATGGGACGGAATTGGTGATTTATTGATGGAATTTTTCTTCCCTCCAATCCGTTGCGCCGGTCTCTTTGTCCCCTTCTCTATTTCCGCCAGACGTTCTAGCCGTTCTGGACGCATGCGCTTATGAGAACCATGTTCTAAACATCGGTTTCTCTCCAAGGGCGGTAGCTTGCCTTTAAAGGCCATTCAAGCCATGTTTTTGGAATCGATCTTTAAGCTTGCCGGAATCATCGGAATCGCATGGCATCTTATCTGGTGACGGGCGGGGCGGGCTTCATCGGCTCGCATCTGGTCGAAGAGCTGTTGAGGCGCGGGCTCAAAGTCCGCGTCCTGGACAACTTCCTGACCGGAAGGGGCGAGAACCTGGCGCCTTTCCTGGACCGGATCGAGCTCGTTGAGGGTGACATCCGGGACATGCCGGTCTGCACGCGGGCGGTCGAAGGGATGGACTACATCCTTCACCAGGCCGCCCTGCCGTCGGTTCCGCGGTCTATAGCCGACCCCTTCACCACGGACGCTATTAACGTCCGGGGGACCCTCAACGTCCTCCGGGCGGCGGTCGAGGCCAAGGTCAAACGCCTCGTTTTCGCCTCTTCGTCGGCCTGCTATGGCGATGAGCCGAACCTGCCGAAGCGCGAGGGGGTGGAGGGCAAACCCCTCTCGCCCTACGCCGTAAGCAAGTTCGCGGGCGAGAAGTACCTCCAGGTCTTCACCCTGACCTATGGCCTGGAGACGGTGTCCCTGCGGTACTTCAACGTCTTCGGGCCGCGCCAGGACCCTTTATCGCAGTACGCGGCGGTCGTTCCGCTGTTCATCACCAAGATCCTCCGGGGCGAAACGCCGACGATCTTCGGCGACGGAAAGCAGTCGCGGGACTTCACCTACGTCGCCAACGTCGTCGAGGCGAATCTTCTGGCCTGTACGGCGCCGGCGGCATCGGGCGGTGTCTTCAACATCGCCTGCGCCGACCGGGTCACGGTGAACGATCTGGCTGAGAAGATCAATTGGAACCTGGGAACATCCGTCCGGCCTGTCCACGTCGATCCTCGCCCCGGCGATATTAAGCATTCCTTCGCCGATATCTCGGCCGCGGAGCGGGTCCTCAAGTACCGTCCGCTCGTGGGATTCGATGAAGGATTGAATAAAACCATAAACTGGTACAAAGAAGGGATGGGAACGCCATGAACGAACTCCGCCGGACTCTGCAGAAACGGATCAAGGATAAGAAGGCGGTGGTCGGTGTGGTGGGTCTCGGCTACGTCGGCCTGCCGCTTGTCAAGGCCTTCCTGAAAAAGGGTTTCGCCGTGACCGGGTTCGATATCGACCGGAGGAAGGTCGAGATGTTGAACCAAGGGAAGAGCTATATCAAGCATATCACGGCGACGGAATTGCGGCCGTACCTTTCGACGAAGCGGTTCGCGGCGACGACGGAGTTTGCCCGCCTGACGGACGTGGACGCGGTCCTGATCTGTGTCCCGACGCCCCTTGACGATCACCGGAACCCCGACCTTTCCTTCGTCCTCAACACGACGGAGACGATCGCCAAGCATCTCCGGAAAGGCCAGCTCGTGGTCCTCGAGAGCACGACCTACCCCGGGACGACGGACGAAGAGATGCTGCCGATCCTGGAACGGGGCGGCCTCAAGGTAGGAAAGGATTTTTTCCTGGCCTTTTCGCCCGAGCGCGAGAACCCCGGCGATCCCGTTTTTACGGCCGAGAACACTCCCAAAGTTATCGGCGGCTTGACGAAGGACTGCCTGGCGCTGGCCGATACACTGTACAGCCAGGTCGTGGTCAAGACGGTGCCCGTGTCGTCGACCCGGGCGGCCGAGTCGACCAAGCTTCTGGAAAACATCTTCCGTTCCGTCAATATCGCCCTGGTGAACGAGCTGAAGATGATATTCGACCGGATGGGGATCGACGTCTGGGAAGTGATCAAAGCGGCTTCGTCGAAACCTTTTGGGTTCATGCCCTTCTATCCCGGTCCCGGCCTGGGCGGGCACTGCATTCCCATCGACCCGTTCTACCTGACATGGAAGGCGCGGGAGGTGGATTATTCGACGAAGTTCATTGAACTGGCCGGCGAGATCAATACCGCCATGCCGTACTACGTGATCAACAAGACCCTCGAAGCCCTGGCGGAGAAGGGGAAGTCGTTCAAGGGGTCGAAGATCCTCGTCCTGGGGATCGCCTACAAGAAGGACATCGACGACCAGCGCGAGTCGCCGGCGCTGAAGATCATCAGCCTCCTGCAGAAGAAGGGGGCCAAGGTCGAATACAATGATCCGCATGTGCCGGAATCGTCGGGCCATCGGGAATATCCCGGGATGTCTCTGAAGTCCGTGCCGTTAACGGCCAAGAGGCTGCGGCAGGCCGACGCGGTGATCATCGCCACGGACCACACCTCCTACGACTTCGATTGGATTATAAAGAACGCCAAGCTGGCCGTGGACACCCGCAACGCAGTCAAAACCAGATCGAAAAACGTGATCAAAGCATAAGTCTGTTGAATAAAATTCGAGATATTTCCGAAAGGGCCGATAAGGGCTCCCCGGACCTCGGGAGAAAAACCGTCCGGGGGGCGGCCTGGGTCTTTTCGCTCCAGATGGTGAACAGGGCCTTTCAATTGGCCAAGACGGTGGCCCTGGCCCGATTGCTGGCCCCCGAGGATTTCGGCCTGTTCGGAACGGCTCTTCTGACGCTATCCATCCTGGATGCCGTTTCTCAGCCGGGATTCTGGCAGGCCATCATCCAAAAAAAGGTCGATATCCGGCCTTATCTGAACACGGTTTGGACGGTGGGTGTCATCAGGAGCATTCTCATCGCCGCGGCCCTCTATGGAGCCTCCCCGCTCGTCGCCGGTTTTTTCAACGTCCCTGCGGCCGTGTCGATTTTTAGAATTATCGGCCTCTCGATCGTCTTCCAGAACTTGATCAACATCGGGGTCATTTTTTTCGAAAAGGACCTCGAATTCCATAAATACTTTTTTTTTCAGCTCGCGGGCACGGCCGGCGACATGGTTGTTTCCATTTCGGCCGCCCTTCTCCTTCGCAGCGTTTGGGCCCTGGTCCTAGGCCGGCTGGCGGGAAATATCGTCTCCTGTTTTGTTTCCTATGCCGTTCAGCCCTGGCGTCCGAGATTGTCCCTGAACCTGGCCCAATCCAAAGAGCTTTTCAGGTTCGGCCGGTGGATACTGGGTTCGAATGTCATGATTTTCTTTACCTCTAATGGAGACAACTTCTTTGTCAGCAAATTCCTCGGCGCCGCGTCTCTGGGTTTCTATCAGATGGCCCATAGCATTTCCGGCACCGTAGCCAGCGAGATCACTCGTCCCATTTCGACGGTCATGTTTCCGGCCTATTCCATCCTCCAGGAAGATCTTCCCCGCCTCCGGGAGGTCTACATGAGAGTCCTGCGGTTGACCGCCTTTCTGGTTTTTTTCTCCGCAGGCCTCATTTTCGCAACGGCTCCTAATCTGACCTTGACGGTCCTGGGGGGGAAATGGAAACCGGTCATTCCCCTGGTCATGATTCTTGTCTTCCGAGCCATAAGCGGAGCCCTGCGGGGGACGCTCGGGGCTCTGACCAAAGCCATCGGGCATCCCGAGTTCGAGACCCAGGTGACCTTCCTGCAGCTCTTGCTACTAGCCCTCCTCATCTATCCGGCGGGCAAACTCTGGGGACTTAAAGGCGTCGCGATCCTCGTCGTATTCCAGACGCTGGCTACGCTGCCCGTCGCCCTGCGTCTGATATTGCCGCAGATCGGAATGAGGTCCTTCGATTTCCTGAAGGTCGCGGGCATTCCCTTTTCCATCAGCTGCTTTATGACGGCCGTGGTCTATGGGGTCCAAAGCCGGCTTCCCTTCAATCTTCTCACGCTGGCCCTCGAAGGGAGCCTGGGATTCCTGGTCTATTTCGGCCTAACGAGAGTTTTCCATCGAAGGCTTTTTCAAGATTTTGCCTACATCAAGAACAGGGTATGGAAAGGAACACCATGAGGAAGGCGGGAGCCAAGAAACTCATTTTCCTGGTCGTTGGGGCAAGGCCGAATTTCATGAAAGCGGCTCCTCTCATTCAGGAAATGAAAAAGGAACCTCGTTTTCTGCCGTTGTTGATCCATACCGGCCAGCACTATGATCCCATGATGTCGGATTCTTTTTTCAGGGAACTGAGGCTGCCCCGGCCGTGGATGTATCTTGGCGTAGGATCTGGAACCCATGCCGAGCAGACCGGGCGCATCATGATCGAATTCGAAAAAATCTGTTTTGCCAAAAGACCGGATTTGGTCGCCGTGGTCGGAGATGTAAATTCGACGATCGCCTGTGCCCTGGCGGCGGTCAAGCTCAACATCCCCGTAGCCCATGTCGAGGCGGGGTTGCGGAGCCGGGATCGGACCATGCCGGAAGAGATCAACCGCCTTCTGACGGACCAGATTTCGAGCTATCTGTTCACGACCTGTGAGGATGCCGACAAGAATTTGATCAGGGAAGGCATCCCCAGGAGTCGGATCTTTTTTGTCGGCAATGTCATGATCGACAGTCTTCAAAAACATAAGGCCCTTGCCGGAAAATCGAACGTCCTGGAGCGATTGGGCCTCAAGCGTCGAAACAGGAATGAAAGATATGCGCTCCTGACTCTTCACCGCCCGTCCAATGTCGACGACCCGGCCGTTCTCAAAGGAATCCTAAAGGCCATAACGGATCTCTCCAAGAAGATCCATGTCGTGTTCCCGGCCCACCCCAGGACCATCAAACACATCCGGAGCCTGGGGCTCGAAAAAACGGTCCATTTCATGAAAGCTCTCCCGGCCCGGGGGGCCATCAAAAATCATCAAAACCTCATCACCGTGCCGCCTTTGGGATACCTCGATTTTCTGCGTCTGATGTCCCGGGCGTCGCTCGTGCTCACGGATTCGGGAGGCATCCAGGAGGAAACGACCATTCTGGGAATACCGTGTCTCACGCTTCGCGACAATACCGAGCGGCCGATCACGGTCAAAGAGGGGACCAATTTTCTGGTAGGGAATGACCCAGACAGGATCATGCGGACAGCCTCGAGAGTGCTTCGAACGAGATGTATCCTGCCCAAGAGGCCCCGGTTTTGGGACGGAAAGGCGGCCCGAAGAATCGTCACGGTCCTGAAGGCAAGGCTCCTCTAACGGCGCTGCCCGGAGGAATGCGATCCGTCCGACAGAACAACGATCCAATGTCTCAAACGAGAATGCGGCGGATCAAGGTTTTTGCGGTTGTCCCCTGTCTGCACTCCTTTGTCCGAAAAGACCTGGAACTCCTGCGGAAAAGCTTCGAGGTGCGTGTAGGCTATTATAAGGGTCCGTGGAGCACTCCCTCTATCCTGCTTGGAACCCTCTGGGCCGATATTACATTTTCGCGATTCGCCGATATCCATGCCTTTCCGGCCGTCCTGTTTTCGAGGATATTCGGGAAAAAATCCATCGTCGTGGTCGGCGGCTATGAAGTGGCTAAGATACCGGAAATCCGATACGGGCTGGCTCTGTCTCCCGTCAAATCTCATATTTTGAGATATGTGTTGAAGAGAGCGGACCGGGTCTTGACCGTCGACGAATCGCTGAAATCGGATGCAATCCGAAACGTCGGAGTCGATGGGGAGAACATCACGACGGTCCCTAACGGCTTTGACTCCGAAAAGTTTTCATTCAAGGGTGAAAAAGAGAATATGGTGCTTACGGCCTATCTCTGCTCGACGTGGCAAAGAGTCCGGTTAAAAGGTCTGGATACGTTTGTTCGGACGGCCGAACACTTGCCCCACCTCCAATTCGTGACCGTGGGCGTCCGCGGTCCGGTCCTCGAGGACCTGCGGAGAATATCTCCCTCCAACGTGACATTTATTCCGCCTGTTGAAGAAAACAACCTCATCCCTTACTTTCAGAGGGCGAAAGTCTACTGTCAGCTTTCCATGAGAGAAGGTCTCCCCAACGCCCTTTGTGAAGCCATGCTGTGTGAATGCGTTCCGGTGGGGACGGATGTCCAGGGTATCCGGACGGCCATGGGAGATGCCGGCTTCTATGCCTCCTATGGCGATCCCCTGGCCACGAAAGAAGCGATAGAAAAAGCGCTGACCATGGGCTCGGGAAAGCTGGCCAGAGCGCGGATCAGAAGGCTCTTCCCTCTGGAGCAGAGAGAGAAAAGATTCGCCGAGATCATCGAAGGCTTGACTCATGAGTGATTCTTTAAAAAGGTCCTTGATCGCGCTTGCCATCACCGTCGGAGGACTGGCGATGGGCGGCGCCTTATATAGGCTCCAAGGTCATGCTCTCATCAGGTCGATCTATGAAGGTCGGTCCTGGGGGGCTTTGAACCGCCTCATTTCCGGCCAGGCCGAGTATGGGCTCGACGCCTATTATCAAAAGGGTGACCGATACATCATCTGGTATTCCGTCCTGATTTTTCTTACGGTTCTTTTTGCCCAGCCTCTGGCGCAGATATTCCGTGCCTGGCGCCATAATGTCGCCCTTTCGCCCCGAAAGCTCTTTGGCGGGATGGCCGTCCTTCTTGGAGCCTGGTTTCTCTTCTCGGCCCTATTTGACCAACCGGCCATGCATGATTTGAAAGCCGATTACTGGGAGCACGCCGCCGTTATCAAAGAATGGTCGTCGAACATCTGGTCGCCCCAGGACCCTTTCTTGTCCCTCGATAATCCTTCCATGAGATTTATCCCGAGTTATTTTGTGGTCGCCGGAATCGCGGGGATTTTCAATCTTACCGCGTTTCAGGCCCTGGGACTGGGAGGCCTGCTAAATCTCGGCCTGCTTCTTGCGGGCATTTATCTTTTTACGAAAGCTTATTTCAAATCTGAATGGGCTCCCGTTTGGGGGTTGGTGATTCTGCTGACTTCCTGGGGAGCGGTCCTTCCTCGCTCGGGTTTCTACCAATTGCGGTGTCTTTTCTTTGTTGTCTCCTATCCGTCGGTCTTTGTCTTTGCCATCGCTCTTATAACGCTATGGTTGGCGGTCCAAATCCTGCGCCGACAGTTCACGTCCCTTTGGGGGTATTTTGCCCTGGTCGTCTTGCCGCCGATGATGTTGATTTCACATATAACGTTCGGGGCCTTTGCCCTCATCTCGGTTTGTCTCTTGGCTATCTTCGAACCCGGCGTCGCCAGGTCCCTCCGCTTCAAGGTCCTGTTAAGTGTGAGTTCAGGAATATTCCTGCCGCTGCTCTGGCCGTATTTTTCATTGGGACGCATGATCTTGAGATTATTCTCCGAGCAAAAGCACTGGAGCAAGCTGCCCACATCTTACTATCATCTTAAGGGTGTCCTGCAAATTCTGGGGCCGGCCGTGCTCGGGATTCCGGCCGTATTCTATGCCGCCTATAAAAAAAAGAACGGCTTTCTCATCTCCGGTTTTCTGGTTATGGTTTTGCTGTTGGCGGCGGGTGTCATCTTTTCGGTCCCAACGGGCGAACGGTTCCTCATCTTTGCCGCGTTCTTTCTCCAGTTGGCCTTGATCTGGGCTATCCTCGAGGGAAAAGCCTCGCCTCCGCGACCGTCTCTTTCATCGACAAACCGGAGGTTCCTTCAGAAAGGGTTGCATTCTCTCCTGGCTCTTTTCTTCGGATGGAATATCACGGTGGCGATCTTTGAGTTCACGGGCCTCCCCGTCCAACTTTTTCATCAAGTGCCGTATCATTATCCTTATTCGGCTGAGTCCCATCGAATGATTTCCGACCTGCAGCGCTTGGCTTCTTTCATTCCCGAGCGTGCCGTCGTTATGGCCCCGGACAGGATCTCCAAGCTTCTCCCGGCGTTTTCCGGAAAGGTGGTCGTAGCCCGTCGAGGGGGCTTTTTCGTTTCTTCCGAAGAGAGGAACCGCCGTTATGCGGATAACGAAAAGGTCTACTCAGCCGAGACGTCTCCCCTCGAAAGAGAGGGACTTCTGAAGCGCTATGGAGTGAGCTATCTTTTGTTTGACCGGGAGCAGACATCTCCCGGATTAATGAATGAATTGATCAAGCTCGGTAAACCCGTCGGCGGGACCCTGAAGCTGTTGCTGATCGAGCTCTCGTGAGATTCATCCACGTCCTGACGGCGCCCGAAACCAAATCCGAGCTTTATTTATTTCCTTTGCGTTTGCATAAAAAGAGATTAAAAAGAGCCGGTCTGGACTTTAAGTATTATCATAGATTCCGTCCGGAGACCGTTGAGGCGGATTGGGTGATCGTCGATTGTCGTTGGGCTTTCGAACGCTTCGGAAGCCGAAACGACGAGATGTTCGATTTTTTACGGACGGCCGGAAAATCCTGCCGGAATCTCGCCTGGTTGGATACGACAGCCAGCACTACGGTGGCCCACCCGGACGTTCTCCCTTTTGTCGACTTATACTTTAAAGGCCTGCTTCTCAAGGACCGCAGGAAATACCTGAAGCCCTTCTATTCCAACAGGATCTTTGCCGACTACTATTTTCGGACCCTGGGAGTCAGGGACTCCCGGGAGCCCCGAAGCCTGATCGTTTCATCGGAATCACATCTGCCGAAACTCCGCGTGTTGTGGAATTATTCCCTGGCCGGACATTTCGGCTCAAGGTCAAGGATGTTTTATTATCTTCGCAGGTTTGTCCCGATTCCCTCTTTTTATTCCATCCCATTCGCTTCCCCCGAGCGGCCGCGGCAGATCGACGTCAGCTGCCGGTTGAATCTGGACTATCCTCAAAGAGAGTCCGTCTCGTTCCAGCGCCGGGAAATGGTCCGCCTGCTTGAGGCCCGATTCGCGCCGCCGAAAGAGCGGATCTCCCGGAGGCGGTATCATAGGGAGATGAGAGAAGCCAAGATCGTTCCCTCTCCATTCGGTTGGGGAGAGATCAACTATAGGGATTTCGAGGTCGTGGCCAGCGGGGCGGCCCTCATGAAACCCGATATGGATCATCTGGAGACTTGGCCCGATCTTTACCGGAAGGATGAAACCTACATCAGTCATGACTGGAACCTGAGCGATGTGGCCGGGCAAATCCGCCGCTACCTGGAGACCGGAAGATACTTGATGATCGCCCGGCAAGCCCAGGACCTGTACCGGAAGCGCCTTTTCCAGGAGGACGGCCGGGAGGAATTCTGCGTCAGGGCGCTTCGGCTTTTCAAAGACGATGACATAGGGCTGAGGGAACGATGAGGGCTCTTCTTTTTGATATCGTCCACCCCGCTCATGTCCATTTATTTAAAAACGTCATCCGGCATTTTCAAGAGAAGGGCCATCGGGTGGTCGTGATTTCTCGAGCCAAGGACGTCGCCAACGTCCTTTTGGAACATTATCATATAGATTTTCTATCCCTCAGCCGGGCGGGATCGAAGCCTTGGGACATGATGCTGGAGCTCCTCCGAAGGGATCTCGGGGTCCTCAAGCTCTACCGACGGCACAGGTTTTTCGCCGCCTTCGGGACGTCCGCGTCCATCGCCCATCTCTCGGCCGTCTCCCGGGTCAAATCCTTCGTGTTCGAGATGGATGACGACGACGTCGTTTCCCTGTTCGCCAAGCTGACGTATCCCTTTGCCACGGGGATCGTCGTTCCGGCCTCTCTCCGCTATAAAAAATGGCGGGAGAAGAGAATCGTCCATGACTCCTATCATGAATTGGCCTACCTCCACCCCGACCAGTTCTCTCCCGACACGGATGTCCTTAAAAGATACGGCCTCAAACCCCGCGGATACATCGTGGTCAGGAAATCCGCCCTGAAAGCCCACCATGACCTTAAAGCGCAGGGACTCGAAGGCCAAGTCTTGGAGAGCGTCCTGGACATAATCAAGCCCTTTCCCCTGGTCAGCAGCCAGGAGCGGGAGGGCAAATATTCGATCGAGCCCTGGGACATGCACGATATCCTGGCTTTCGCGAAACTCGTCATCTCCGACTCCCAGACCATGACCCGGGAATCGGCTATTCTAGGAACACCGTCTATCCGTTATAATTCCTTTGTCGGAAGGCTGTCCTGTTTCGACGAGTTGGAAAACAAGTTCGGGCTCACCTTCGGCTTCAGGCCGGGGGACGAGCCGATGATGCTGAACACGATACGCGGCCTGCTGAGCAGAGGCGATTTGGCGGAAGAATGGCAGGAAAAGAGAAAACGGCTGCTCGTGGAGAAGCCGAATTTCCTGAAATGGATCACGGACACCTTCGACTTTAAAATTTAAGGCGGTCACATGAAACTCATCATCCAAGTCCCCTGTTTCAACGAGGAAAAAACCCTTCCCATTACGCTCGCCGGCCTGCCGCGCGCGGTAGCCGGCTTCGATCGCGTGGAGTGGCTCGTCATCGACGATGGGAGCGCGGACGGGACGGCCCAGGCGGCCAATGCCCATAAGGTGGACCACGTCATCC
>Ga0299915_10000531_pt1 | contig 28639 bp, 21 predicted proteins | sample RVTome_13_FD_200263 | JGI IMG/M metagenome (GOLD analysis project Ga0299915, IMG submission 200263) | Soil microbial communities from uranium-contaminated site in the Upper Colorado River Basin, Wyoming, United States - RVT92D227 (version 2) ...
AGTTCGAACGTAACAGGCCAGGACTTTTCAGCAACAGCCTCTGGTGGTGGTTCATATTCAATAAGTGGTCAAGTGATTAAGGTTACATTGGGTCGCAGCACAGCACTTTCTGGTGTTACAATAACCCTGAGTGGAGCAATATCACTTACAACTACAACAGACACTAATGGCAACTACAGTTTTACAGGACTGGCCAATGACACTTATACAATAACGCCCAGCAAGACAGGATATATATTCACGCCTGAAAACATATCTGTCACTATCAGCGGAGCCAATGTAACAAGACAGATCTTTACGGGGGTATACCAGTAACCATATTCATGCTGTCCACCCATGGAATTTATTAGAAAATATCTTCACTTTCATAATGAATAATACAATATCCCAACCGAGTAATGGTATGAGAGAGGGCGTACCCAGGTTGTCTATCGGATTGCCCGTCTATAACGGTGAGAATTATCTAAAGGAATCGCTCGATTCAATCTTGGCCCAGACATTTGAGGATTTCGAAGTCATCATTTCCGACAACGCTTCCACGGACAGGACAGAGGAAATCTGCCGTGAATATGCTGCGCGTGATCCCCGAGTGAAGTACTATAGAAATGACGTCAATAAGGGTGCAGCTCCAAACTTCAACTATGTGTTTGCATTGTCTTCAGGGAAATACTTTAAGTGGGCGGCCCACGACGACGTGCTTGCCCCCGATTTTTTCGCCCGTTGCGTCGAACTTCTTGATTCCGATTCATCAGTAGTCCTCTGTTATAGCAAGATCATAAAAATCGATGAACATGGCAACCACGCGGGCATGTACGATTACGACAACAGCATGAGGTTCGATTCCTTCAGACGATACGAGCGCTTCTGGCAACTGATGGATATGAAACATTGGTCCATAGCGGTTTTTGGGATTGTCAGATCCGAGGCCCTGCGGAAGACTCGGCTCATCGGGAGTTACTACGGGTCGGACAGATGTCTGCTGGCGGAGCTCGGGCTTATGGGCCGGCTTTGTCGGGTGCCGGAGTATCTGTTTTTCCGGAGGGTACATCCGCAGTCATCGTGTGCGAAGATGCAGCCGTATGAGAGATTGGGTTGGTTCGATTCGAGCAAGACCGGAAGAATATGCTTCCCCACCTGGAGACACGGGTTCGAGTTTTTCAAGTCCATGGGGCGTGTTCCGCTCAGCCTATCGGAACGCCTTCTCTGCTGTGCAGGGGTTTGCGGATGGTACTGGAGAAGACGGAAAGGGCTTCTCAACGATCTGAAAATGGCCATGAGGTCCATTCTGGTAAGCTCGGAATGGGGAGCCAGGTTGCTTGAAACGAGAAGGAAGATCCTCAAACGTCTCAGTTGTTCACGGAGGTTAAGATGAAGGTCATTATCCCTGACACTTTTTTCATTGTAAGCTCTCAACAGTCGTTAGGTCTTATCCACGAAAGGAGAAGGAATTGGACAGCAGAAAGAGCAGTAATGTGATATGGCATAATGCGACAGTAACCCGTGAGAGACGGGAGAAACAGAACGGTCATCCAAGTTTGCTCCTGTGGTTTACCGGGCTTTCAGGTTCGGGCAAATCAACACTCGCCCATGCTGTTGAGGAGCGACTTCACGAGATGGGGTGCAGGACTTTTGTTTTCGACGGCGACAATGTGCGCCACGGACTCAACATGAACCTCGGTTTCTCAAGGGAAGACCGGAAAGAGAACTTACGGCGCATCGGCGAAATGTGCAAACTTTTCATTGAAGCAGGTGTCATTGCGCTAACAGCCTTTATATCGCCTTATAAAGAAGACCGGGAGACGGCGCGCCGTATTGTAAAAAAAGGTGACTTTGTAGAGATCTATTGTGACTGTAGCCTTGAGGTCTGTGAGAGCAGGGACGTGAAGGGTATTTACGCAAAGGCCAGGAAGGGTTTAATCGCCGAATTTACTGGCATCTCAGCGCCCTATGAGGCGCCGGAAAGTCCGCAACTAATCGTTAATACTGCCGCAGCGTCGGTTGATGAGTGTGTTGAAATCATTCTTGGGTACTTGCGGGAGGCGGGGGTTATAGACTGCAGATTGAGCAGCTGCGGTTAGAAATTCTGAAGAAAACCGGCCCCAGAAGCTGGATCTTCGGTGTGACATGAAAAAAATCTTGTTGATTTGTCAATATTATCCGTTGCCTGAAGATGTCGGTACAAACATAAGGACTATGAATTTTGTTCGCTTTTTTCAAGAGTACGGACCTATCGATATCGCATATTCACATATATTCTCATGGAAAAAAGGGCAGACAGACAGTCTTTTTTCAAGCGAAATATTTCTTGAAAGGGCAACAGATAAGAGTTTTCGGGAACGTTTTATGAGATGGGTTCAAATCAGGAACAGACCATTGTATGTTCCAAAATATAATGATTATGCAGAAAGACGACTGTTCTCCCTTATAGAATCTAATAATTATGATTATATCCTCGTAAGATATGCCATGAATGCGTGGAATCTTTTGAAGCTCCCGCTAAAATACAGAATACGCACAATAATTGATTATGATGATATCAAGTCCGGTTCATTATATGAGTCTGTCATTGATTCCGCTGATGGATATTTCAGAAAAAACAAACTCCGGTTGAACCAAAGATTTCTTCTGAAATATGAAAAAAAATGCCTTAACTTTGGTGCCTCACTTTTCTGCTCGGAAGAAGATATGGCTGGCATTACCGGCAATAATGAAAAGGGGAATGCCTTTGTTGTCCCGAATGTATACAATAACAAATCTTTTGAAGACTATACCTTTGGTGATGGTTTTCTGAATGGAAATGTTTTGTTGTTTGTAGGTGCACTGATGTATAAACCGAATATCGATGGTCTTCAATGGTTCATTAAATCGGTCTATTCCGAATTTAAAAAAAAGATTCCCGATGCAAAACTGATGATCGTCGGCCGATCCCCCAGTCGGGAAGTGAAAGAACTCTGCGAAAGCAATGATGGCGTAGAACTGCATAGTGATGTTCAGGATGTGCGGGAATATTATAAAAAAAGCAGGGTTGTCGTTGTTCCCCTCCTTAGTGGAGGCGGCACTCGTATTAAAATCCTGGAGGCCGCGTTGGCGAACAGGCCAATTTTTTCCACGCCGGTAGGGGCTTCAGGGTTGCATTTCAATGATGGTGATAATATAGTACTCTTTGAGCATGCAGATACGTTCTTTTCTGAATTTGTAAAGCTGCAGAATAAAAACCTCTATCATTCATTAATCAGTAGCGCCAGAAAAACGGTCTTAAGTACGTATTCAGCGCGAAATTTTAACGAAAACATGACTAAAGTTTTAGAAAATATAGACAGCAAGAATTGGCAGAATCAGGAGGCGAAATAGGTGGAAATACAATCGATGAATGTTACGTGGCGACATGCAGTGGACCTGCCATGAAAAGGAATGACATGATGCTTCCAAACCTCATTATCATAGGCGCTATGAAATGTGGAACGACAAGCCTGCACGAGTATCTCAATCTTCATCCTCAGATCTGTATGTCCCGCGTCAAGGAACCCGCTTTCTTCATCGAAGAGCATACCTGGCATAAAGGTTTGGACTGGTATAGATCGATCTTTCCGAATCCCGCACTGGTTATGGGAGAATCTTCGACGAGTTACACGAAATATCCTACATTCAAAGGAGTTCCGGAACGAATGGTCAGCATTCTTCCAGACGCGAAGTTGATATATCTCGTGAGAGATCCGGTCGAGAGAATCGTCTCTCAATATGTCCACATGGTTGCATACCATGGAGAAAATCGGAGTATCGAAGAAGCGGTGAGAGGGGAGAGTAATGACTACATCCTATACTCGAGATACTTCCTTCAGCTCTCAAAGTTTCTCGATTATTATCCCCTGGAAAGAATTTGCATCGTTTCTTTTGAAGACCTGCGAAAAGACAAGAGAAAGACGATGTGCAAGCTCTTTGAGTTCCTAGGGGTCGATACGTCCTTTGAGAGCGAGCGTTTTGAACAAGTGCACAATCGTTCTGCCGAAAAAAGAAGACCGAACCATCTGAAACGATTATTGCGAAATATACGCGGATTTTCCAGACTTGAGCGTCACGTGCCGTGGCTGTTCAACAGTGCAATCGAGAGACCACGACTTGACGAATCACTGAAACAAAGACTGATTGGGGCATTGCACAAAGACATCGTCGAGTTCAAGATGGTTACCGGACTTTCTTTTGATTCCTGGTGTCTCTGAAGGATGATAGATAGTATTCCCTCTGACTCTATAAGCGTACAAACTCTCAGGCGATAGGTCAGATCCTGAACGAAACGGTTTCACTCAGATGAACAAAGACAGCAAACTTACCTTCATAACCCTGTGGCGGCTGAACGACTGGGGGAAATATAACCGCAGGGATGAGGCCCTGCTTTCAGAACTCTCCGGCAGGCAAGAAGTCGAACAGGTTCTCCACATAGAACACATCAGTCTCAGAGGTCTGCTCTATCAGACTCTGGATTGGATGAAAGAAAAGGACGAATCGCTCAGGAGGGTGTACAAATGTCATACCCTGAAGGGTTGGTCGCCCTATCCTGTTACGGTCAGGGAGCAAGGGAAGTATTCCATCTACAGCGTCGTTATTCCCTACGGGGGGACAAACCCTTTATTAAAGAAAATAGGCGATTCTATTGTCCGGATGCAGTATCGTGCCATCAACCGGCATGTTGACCGCAGAGGTACGAAAGTAATATTGACCATTTATCTTCCTTCTGAAAATCTGGGAAAGGCGGTACCGGCTATAAAACACGATCTTCTGATCGCTGACTTCGAAGACGACACAGCTGAGAGGGCTTCGGACCCGGCAAGGCGGGAATGGATTATCAGAAATTACCGCGAGTATCTTCCCCTGTGCGAATGGGTCTTTTCCAACTCTGCATCGATGGACAAAAAATACAGAGGATTTGCCGGTCAGGAAATTGCACTCGTGCCGAACGGCGTCGACCCGCAAATTTTCCGGGTAAACGGTAATGGAAAGGTGCTGGCCGCAAATGGCCGGAAAGTAGTGGGCTATGTCGGGATTATAAACAGAGAAATCGACATGGATCTCGTGCTTTACCTCATTGATTGTTTTCCCGAGGTCGATTTCGTCTTTATTGGTGCTACTGCCAAGGAACGGTCGAGAGATATGAGAGAGTTAACTGAAAAATTCGTTAACATCCATTATCTCGGTGAGCGTCACTACGTCGACGTACCTGCCTACCTGGCGGGATGCGACGTCCTTATCAACATCAAGAGGAACGATAACACTACGGCTGGCGGCGAATCGCAGAAGCTCTATGAGTACTTGACTACCGGGAAACCAATTGTGAGCACGCCGGTCCCTCCAGCAGACCAATTTGCCGACCTTGTTTATGTGGCAACCTGCAAGGAGCGGTTTGCGGAATTACTGACAATAGCGCTCGCAGAGGATGATCCGCGGCTGCGGGAAATGAGGAAAAATGCCGCTTATGAGAACTCGTGGGCGAAGAGGGCGGATGTCATTCTTTGTCGGGTACATTCCCTATTGAATGACGACCACAAGTCCTTAGGAACCGTGGCACATGCTTGATCTGAGCGTCATAATAGTTTCCTGGAATACCAGGCAGCTCCTGCAGGAATGCCTCGAATCACTGTACCGTCATACGAAGGGCATAACCTTCGAAGTTTTCGTTGTTGACAATAACTCGTCTGATGGAAGCCCGGAAATGGTTTCTACCTTATTCCCCCGGGTTAATGTCATCGCCAATGACTATAATGCCGGTTTTTCAAAGGCGAACAATCAGGCAATAAGGGTTTCAAAGGGAAGGTATGTTGCTCTCCTGAATCCGGATACCCTTCTCACTGAGGATGTATTTTCTCCGTTAATTTTATATGCAGACCGGCATGACAAGATAGGCGCTATCGGACCGAAAATATTTTGCGGGGATGGCAAAACAATACAATATTCATGTGCTAAAAAATTGCCCAATCTCTATTCCGCATTCTGTTCTGCATCAGGCCTTAGATCTCGATCAAAAATATTTGATGGAGTACATATGTCTTACTGGGATCATGAGAGTTCGAGATATGTCGAGGCCATTTGCGGAGCATGCATGGTGGTAAGGAAAATCGCCATTGACGCCGTCGGATTGATGGATGAAAATCAGTTCATGTACGGCGATGAAATTGACTGGTGCAAACGGTTTGCAGATAGCGGATGGCGTATTTACTATTATGCTGATGCCTCTATTATCCATTATGGCGGTGAAAGTTCCAAGCAGGTCATGCAGGAAGCAAATTTTCAGTTTTTACGAGCAAGAAGATATTATTTCAGGAAGCATCATGGTGAACTGTATGCTTTTGCTTATAGTGTGCAGATAGGATTATTCTCCCTTATTAAATACATATGGACACTATTGTTCAGGGGGAAGAATACAAGAAACAGGGAGATAATGGAAAATCATATGTCTCTTGTTAAGTGGGTGCTGAAAAATACAATGGGCAGATAGGGCGCAAATAAAAAAATTGAAGATGAGATCTACCTTGAAGAAGTGCTTATTGATAGCATACAATTTTCCTCCGAGAACGGGCATAGGTGCTCAAAGGCCGTCTAAATTAGCAAAATATTTTCCGGAATTCGGCTGGGAGCCTATTGTATTGACTGCTACATTACCAGGGAAACCTGTTGATAACCTGAGAATCATCGAAACTGATTATAAGGATATCCTGGCTTCTACAAAATCGTTGCTTGGATTACATCCTCATACGTCTGCTCATAAGCAGTTCTCTATACGGGTATCAAAGGACTTTGCCTATACCGGATGGAAAAGTAAGGCAATTAAATTGTCAAAAGACCTTATCGCTTTTCCTGATGAACAAAGGGGATGGTACAAATATGCGCTCCGGGCAGCACGTGAATTCATAGACAATGAAAGGGTCGATGTCATTCTGAGTACTTCAACGCCCGTTACTTCCCATAGAATAGCCCGGGAATTAAAGAAAGCATATCAAATACCCTGGGTTGCGGATTTGAGAGACCTTTGGACCCAGAATCATTTTTATAACAAATGTGGCTTCATACGATATTTTGAAAAGCGACTGGAATTGAAAACTCTTGCTCTATCCGACGCTCTTGTAACCACTACTCCGGGCTTTGCCAATAAACTGGACGTATTGCATAAGCATAAGAATATTTACTGCATAACAAATGGGTTCGATCCTGATGATTTTGCAGAAGCACCAGAAAAAGTAACAAACACGTTTACCATAACGTACACCGGCGCACTTTATAATGGGAGAAGAGATCCTTCTTTTTTATTTGAGGCATTGTCAATGTTGATGAATGGAAACAAAATTGACCGGAAATTATTGGAAGTACGATTTTATGGGCCTCATGTGGACTGGCTTTCAGATGATATACGCAAATATGATTTACATGATACTGTTAAGGTATATGGAGACCAGCTAAGGGAGAAGGCTTTGGAGAAGCAAAAAGAATCACAAATCCTTCTTCTCCTTCTCGATAAAAATAATTATGAAGAAGATGTTTACCCTGCAAAAGTCTTTGAGTATTTTGGTGCAGGACGGCCCATAGTTGCCATGGGAGGAACCGGAGGCGCCGTGAAAGAGCTTCTTGAGAAAACCCGCACCGGAGAATTTGCAGCGGATATGAATGCTTTAAAATCAATCCTTTCCAAGTATTATCAGCAATATATCACATCCGGGAAAGTTAATTGCAACAGCGATCGTATTATTGAAAATTATACTTATAAGAGGCTAGCACAAAAATATATTGATATTTTCAATGAAATTGTGAAAAAATAAGAATTCGATAGAATTCTGATCGATAGAGGCTCGATTCGCAATGAGAAATTTCCTTAAATCTAACGCAAGGGAAAATGCTAAACCTTAGGGTGGCATAGTTTTCGGGGGGGCAGTCAAAAGTGTCGAATACTCTAATTATGGGTTGCACAACAACTGGGGGTAGCTCCTCTTTGACCTATGCCATAAATGATAAGATGTCAATTAGCAACATTTGAGGAGACAGATAAAAATGATAGCAAATAAAAATTATCACAATTTTGAGGTACTCGACAAATCCTTTAATGGGCCACTTTTTATTTTTGGAACTGCCCGCTCGGGCACAACTTACTTGCGTCGACTGGTGAATTCCTTTCCCAATGTGTTTTTGATGTACGAATCCCCAACGATCCGGCTGGCCCATGCTATTTACCAGAAGGAGGATATTCTAAAGGATCGAACCGTCTTCCAGCGCTTTCTGGATCGGCTGGAAACTTGCGAGAGGAATATGGCTGGCCAATCCTCTGTCCTATTTACCCAGCCAGTCAAATTTTATGACCACCTATATGATAGTTTTTGCGATCACCGCGATTTCAGTGCATTCTGCCGGGAACTATTCAGTGTCAGTGTAAATCCTGGATGTATCTGGGGTAATAAGCTTCTGGATCGTGAAGAATTGAAAATGCTCATGGATGTTTTTATACATGCTAGATTTATTGTCATAATTCGTGATGTACGATCGGTAGCACATTCGACCCATGAGTTCTCCGGCGGGAATTATCTCACAACGGCTTTGCTTTGGGCCGATGCAGCTCGAGTAGTACAGTCAGTATTAGATCGCAATGGTGATCAGCGAGTGATGCTCCTCCATTATGAGGATTTAGTCCGAGACTCTAAGCTGGCTATTGAAAGGATTGCTTCCTTTATCGGGCTCCCGCTTCCTAGTGATTTTTCAATAGCCGATAAGGCACATACTAAGAGCATCGAAAAATGGCGTAATCACTTGGCACCCAGACAAATAGGTGAAATAGAGGAAATTTGCTTTAACGAAATGAAACACTTTGGATACAGTCCTGAGTTTGCAGAGGTCCCCAGGAAGCCAAATCAACTTAGGCTCTTTTTATCCCTTGTTCTCCATATGAAGGGCCGGCTGACAAAAGGCCGAGTCAGATTTACAAGATTATTGTTCAACTACAAGTCTCTGACAACATATCTCAAGCTTCATAAGAAAATAGCCTCAATTAAGAAATTCTAATTAGAGTCCGTGTATAAAGTCTAATCGCTCATGACACAAGGGGAACTAGTAGTAATTGCAGGAAAATCAATAATGAGTGAGGGTTGATGTTGCTGAATAGTTTAAAACTGCAAGCAGTGCAGGCAAAAGACATACCTCTACGCTATAGTCGGATCCCAGCAAAAGTACTGAAGATGAGGACCGATGCTTGGCTATATGTTTGATTAAGTGAAGATACTTGTAATATCTCAAATGTTTCCTTGTAGGCGTCATCCAGCGTCAGGGGGGTTTTTGCAAATCTCATGAAGGAGCTTGCATAAAAGGTCGTCAAATTGCTTATAGTTATTACTCCGAGAGTTTACATCCCCAGGGTGTTTACCATAGTAAAGAAAAGCTGGGAAAATTGCTGATGGAAAAATTTCTTAATAAGGTTATAACGATTATTTTCTCTAGGTACTATTATTAGGAAAATACAAGAATTTAGGAATAGGTAAAAGTTTTCAAAAAATAGGAAGAATATTCATTGGGAAATAATGAATTGTTGATAAATGAACGGGCAATTGCAGCTTCGCTCATCATAATACGTATCTGATGAAAATTTTTTACATAAATTATTTTATGAAGAGTATTGCAGCTAACAAAAGAGTTACGAGAGAGAATTTCCTTAAATTTAACATATGGGTAATATTGGGGATATTTGTTGTCCTATTCTTAGGTTATGCCATAGCTTATGAAAACTGGTTTTACCTTGGCGCATTATTGGTTCCTTTATTGCTTTATCTTTCTATAGAAAAACCCTTTATTTTCCCTTTTGGATTGTATGTCTTTCTCCTTCCTTTTGATTCCATCTTATCAGTTGCAGATAGTACAACTTTTACAAAATTCATCGGAGCATTAACCATCCCTGTTTTATTGTTAAAGAGTCTTCACGAGAAAAAACTAAGGTTGCCAAATAAAGCTTCAATTTACTGGGTATTTTTAATGATATATGCCATGTTGTCCATTTTTTGGGCAATTAACCCAGATAATGTGTTGTCCAGATATGCAACGGTTACGGGTTTATTAATTCTTTACCTGATAGTTTCATCATATAAGATTCATGAAAGTGAGTTCAATACATGTAAATGGTGCATATTGTTAGGTGGATTAATGGCTGCTATCTTAGCGATATATAATTATGAAACAGGGGTTTTTGATAAAGCTGGCAGGGCAACAATGGCATATGGAGAACGTTCTGGAGACCCAAATTATTTTGCATTTTGCCTTCTTTTGCCTGTATCCATTTGTATCGAAAAAATATTAAACCAGAAAAAGAAAGTGCTAAAATTCATGTTCAGTGCTGTCTTAAGTACAATAATTTTAGGAATTATTGTTACCGGCTCAAGAGGTGGTATGCTTGGGGTTTGTGTCATTTTTATTACATATATTCTTTGCATGAAGCAAAGGATAACTCTATTGGCTATTTTAATAATAATGGGAATTATTATCACATCATTTTTCTCTATTATTTTTATTGAGAGATGGGGACAAGCTATAGAGACAGGCGGTTCAGGAAGAGTAGATATCTGGATTGCTGGGTTCAGCTCATTAAAAAATTTTTGTGTAGTTGGTGCAGGACTAGGCAACTTCCCTAACGTCTTTGCTGACTTTGGGCATTTTACACCTTTCACCAGAGTAGTGTTTAAAGATCCCCACAATATATATCTTGAAATTTTTGTGGAGCTTGGAATTGTAGGTTTTTCATTATTAATTTTAGCAATGAGAAGGCATTATCAAGTGATAAAATCACGGTTTGATTATCATGATAGTAACCAAGCTATGCTAAAAGCAGCTTTCTGGGCGTTATTGACATCAAGTTTCTTCGTGGGTACTCTTTTTCTAAAATCATTTTGGTTATTCTGGATGATGATATTGATGTACGGGAATATTATGGATAAAGAAGTCTATAAACATAATCGTGGAAGTGAGTGAATTCATTTTACAACAAGTCTGATGAATTGGAATTGATTGTTAAACATGCCAGTTTCAACTTTATGATTGCTGCCATCAAATATTTGCGATTGCAAAGATTGATGTTTTTCAAATGTTATTCCATTTGAACAGCAACATAATATTAACTGAAGCCTTTTCAAGAGAGGAACTTTTACGAGTGAAGGCAAAAATGAATCTCCTTGTGTGTCATCTGGGTACAGCACCAGGCGGTATTAGCTGCATGATAGATAGCTGGCTAACATATGATGCGCACAAACGCTATGAAGTGCAAATCATTTGCCGGGAATTAACGAACATCTTTTCTAATCTAACGCGTTTGCAGCTGCCAGTTAAGCGCTTTCCGTTAGCCAAATCCCGGTTTTTACGGTACGTGGATTTTAGGATAGTTAAGTACTTGGTAGAACAGATTCGTACCCTAACTAATCCAGTTCTGAATCCTCATGATCCTTTCGCAAACCTTCATTGCGTATTTGCCCGTGCCTTGACTGGCCGCCGGTGCCGTCTCGTTCCTACAGTGCATACAGCATCATGGAAGCTGCCGACTAACCGAATAAAGAGAAGCGGCCTTTTTTTTCTTGAAAGGTATGCATTGCAGCGTGCCGATCATATAATAACCGTCTCAGGCTATGTAAAGAGCGAATTAGAGAACCTCGGAATCCCAAATGGGCGGATAACAGTGGTATGGAACAGTATTGAACCTATTGAAAATATTCCAGAGGAAAAGGAAAAACAGTGTTGTGCTGCAGCGCTCGGCACGGAGCGGAGGAGGCGAGTGATAGGCTTCGCTGGTCGATTGTCCCCTGAAAAGGGATTCGATGATCTATTAACTGCGATCAATTTACTGCCGAAGGAAGTTCGTGACGACTTATGTGTTCTAGTGGCAGGAGATTCGTCGAACATGGAATCAATAAGAGCAAAGGTTAGGCAAATGGGTCTGGAGAATAGAGTTCACTTCTTGGGTTTCTTACGAAACATGGGAACATTTTATGCTGCCCTTGATGTGCTTGTGCTGCCTTCGAAGATTGAAGGGCTTCCTATTGTATTGCTCGAAGCTATGAACTACGGGCTCCCCGTGATAGCAACACGCGTGGGTGGAACGCCGGAAGTAGTGCGCGATGGTGTGACAGGCTGGCTCGTTCGAGCAGGAGATCCTGCTTTTCTGGCAAGCGCCATTTCGCAAGCATGTAGCAATCCTGCGGAACTCTTTCGAAGAGGCCAGGAGGGTAGAGCGAGAGTCTTGAACCATTTCACCCTGGAACGAATGGCAAACCAAATTGAGGTAGTTCTGGAGCAATTCGCGAATGCTTATTAATTGATACGCACAAAATAGTTTGATCTCTCGCATAGATTTGTGCGTGCGCTGTTCTTTGTCTAAGGATAAAAGTTGTTAAAGCAAAATAACCTCGTTGTTATGGCATACGGAGTTCCGGGAGAGAAAAACGGATACGAGATAGCCTTATACACAAGCTTAGCTGTTTATTGCGAGGTTTTTCAACTGATCCACTATATTACTTTGTGTTCCGACACGCGCGCTCCAAAATTACCGCCTAACACCCAAAATGTGTATTTTCATCATATTGATGTACCGCAACGGTCGATATATAAGCTGTTTCTGCGCTCGCTCAGTGGGCAAACTCCAGCGTGTGTTCTCCGCTTCACGACGGGCAGCGTCCTGAGGAAAATGAGATATATACTCCAGTCAATAGCAGGAAATAGCTGCCCGCCAACGCACGTTGTTTACGAGGATATTCCAGTGGGTTGCCTGGCAATGTGTATACATAATCTGATGCCAGGAGCAAAGAGTGCCGTTCGCAGTCATAACGTACTTCAGAACAGCTTCAGAGGAATGGAGCGCATGGGTGGAGTGATAAGTAGAGCTGCCTGGTGGTGGGAATTATTGCGCATACGACGTTTTGAGGGCCATATAGTCCACTCGATTCCTACAGTCTGGAGCATAACAGAGGAAGATATGTCCGATTATCAGAGATTATACGGGCGTCACGTAGATGGTGTGCTTGGGGTTGGTATTGAAACAGGCAGATACAGAGATGTTGCACCAGGGAAAGACTGCACGGTGTTGCACATAGGTGGTTTGGATACTAAACGGGGCTTGAGCATGCGAAACTTCATTAGGAGCGAATGGTTGAAAGTTCGATCTCAGGTGCCAGAAGCACAATTGCTGCTGGCAGGGATGAATAGTGAGCGTTTTGCTGACGAATCTATTGGTGTTGTGGGGTGCGGAGAAGTGCAGTCCGATGTAGAGTTTCTTAACAGAGGGCGTGTGTTTATAAACACACAGGAAGTCGGATCAGGGGTGAAGCTTAAGAGTGTAATAGCAATGGCTGCAGGAAAGGCTTTGATATCAACAGAAAATGGGATACAAGGAATACCTGCCACACCTGGAACACATTTCTTGAGGACAGATGGCGTATATGGCATGGCGGAACACATAGTTAGGTTACTCTTGCAAAAGAACTTGGCTGATAGAATTGCGAAAGCCGCACAAGCCTTCGTATTCAAGCACTACGATCTTGATTTGGTCATGCAGCGCGGTATTCAGTTGGTGGAAGAGTGGAAGTCCTGCAGTTATTAATATGGCCATTAGTAAGACGATATTCCTATAATTTCTGTCATTGTGCTTTGTCTGTCCGGCCAATCATATTTCAAAAACATCAAATATACCTTGGTTATTATAAGAAATTGTGTATAGAAAAGCTACTTCATCTCTTTTGAACAACGTAAGCAAATAGGGACAAATCATCGGATATTTTGTGATAATACAAAGTGGTTTTTGCGGTGAATTGATGGGCACAACAAAGTTGTGAAAAGCAATTCAATTGATAAAAAATAAAAAATAAAAAGAAAAGGACGTTGAAAAAATTTGATAGATTCGAACCCGGCTATTAAACAGTTTTCAATGAACTGCTTCAAACCTTGAATCTTAAAGAAAACGTTATCGTTCTCCCATGGATAAATCCTAAAGGTGCACCGCAGCATAATTCATAGTGCACATTCATGAGTCGTGCTCTACCAGGATAAACTGGCGGAAGCTTCATTGCCTAATAAACTCTTTGATTTCATGGCAGCAGGAATTCCTTTTATAGATGATAACAGAAGTATTGTTGCAAGCCAACTTGTGCAGGATGAACAGTGTGGCCTTATATTAGGTGGGAATGACACGGAAAGTATTGCCTCAGAGCTTAAATGTTTTATCAAAAGAATCCTAAGGAGCTACGTTTTATAGATGAAAAAGGAAGAGATGCTTTTAACCGTAGACATAACTGGTAAGCGGAAATCAGGAAGTTATGCGTGTTTATCTTAAGGAATTACAAATGGGAGTGAAGCTCCCCACCCCAAGCCACGGGGTATTCTGCAAAGATTTTCATAAAGTTGACAGGTCTTGATGTGAAAAAAATACTGATAATTTCTCAGTGGTTTCCGCCTGAGCCGGCTCCGATAGGAATTATGCTAAATGAGCTCACGGATGGAATGGTTGCCCGGGGCGATCAGGTAACGGTTATTACAGGGTTTCCGAATCACCCCGGCGGTCAGATATACAGGGGGTTCAAAAAGAAACTCTGGCAAACAGATAATTCTATAGGTAAGAAAATCGTTAGGGTGTATTTGTATACGTCGCCTAAAAAGACGTTTATTCGAAGGGCATTGAGTTACTTAACATTCTCAGTTTCGTCGTTAATTGCAGCAATGAGCCTGAAGAGCCACGATATTCTGTTCGTCGTCAACCAGCCTTTAACGTTGGGTCCTGTTGGATGGCTTGTCAAAACAGTAAAACGGACAAGGTTTGTTTTCAACGTGCAGGATATTTATCCTGACGTGGCCGTCATTATGGGGGTTTTGAAAAACAGGACTGTCATATCTTTTTTAAGGCATCTGGAAAGGTTTACGTATAACAAAGCCGATTGCATAACAGTTATTGCAGAGACTTTCAAAAAAAATCTACTGTCCAAGGGAATAAGCGATGACAAAATTAAAATATTGCCAAACTGGATAGATACCGATGAGATAATTCCTCTCGGTAAAAACAACGGTTTCAGCGGTAATGGTCTCGGGAAGAAATTCGTGGTTCTCTATGCGGGCACAATAGGCCTGATATCCGGTGCGGATGTGCTTCTCAGATGTGCGGAGCAGTTGAAAGAAAGAAATGAGATCGTATTCGTTTTTGTCGGTGAAGGAATCGTTAAAGAAAAAATCGAAAGAGAAGCGGCATTGAGATCGCTTGATAATATAAAATTCTTCCCTTTCCAACCAAGGCAGATGTTACCGTCGGTATTGGCAACTGCCGATGTATGCATTGTTTCTCTCCTGAAACAGGCAAGTGAAGTGTCTGTTCCCAGCAAGGTGCTCGCATATATGGCAGCGGGAAGACCCATTATTGCAAGTGTCGATCCAGCCTGTGAGACCGCGAAAATCATAAAGCAGGCAGACTGTGGCAAAGTCGTTGAGCCCGGTGACAGTTCAGCGATTACCGCAGCTATATTAGAGTTGTTCGACGACAGCGATCGGGCAAAATCTTACGGGAAAAATGGCCGGACGTACGTGATGAAATATTTAAGCAAAAAAGTGTTGGTAACCCAGTATGCAGAACTGCTTGATACTCTCCCCGATTACTCTATGGGCAGTCACCGATCAGACAAGAATTGAGCCATGCCGATCTACGCCTTGATGCCGACAACCGTTGTATGATATGCCCTCTTACCGAAAAATACCTGGATGAAGTGGTAAAGGTACATATAGAGAGCTTTCCGGGATTTTTTTTGACATGTCTTGGAGCGAAACTTTTACGTCTCTTGTATGAAGGTATCATAAGTTATCAAAAATCCATAAAATTAATCTATCTGAATGATAATGAAGTGAACGGGTTCATTGTTGGCGTCATGAACCCTTCAGGTTTTTATACCACCCTGCTAAAGCGAGATTTGTTCCGGTTTGGAATTGCTTCAATTCCGATACTCTTAAAAAAACCAAAGGCTTTTTTCAGACTGATACGTGCAGTCGCTAAACCCGGAAAAACTCCTAAAGACCCCGGGGTTGCTGAATTGTTATCACTCGCTGTCATCCCTGATAGCCAGGGCAAAGGCATCGGAAAAGAACTGGTAACCGCATTGATCCGTGAATTGAGAAATCGTGGCGGCCGAGCACTCTACTTGACTACGGATGCCTGCAATAATGATCCCGTCAACAAATTCTATGAAAAAATGGGATTCAAGATCAGGCAAGTTATCAAAACACCTGAAAACAGATACATGAACGAATACTGGCTTGAGATAGAGTAATTGTAATTGAATTTTCTGATCTGTATTTGAAATAATGAATATAATAAGGAGTTGTTTGGAGACGGGGATACATATGACAAAATCATTCATATATTGACAAGGCATGCTCACTCGGTGGTATCTTCTTTATATGCTTCGGTCTTTTCTCCTTTCTGAATGTCCCGATTTATTAAGGATAACCGAAGCCTTCTCTTTTTACAGGTATTTTAGGACATCACCATATCGAACCTCTATGGAGAAATAAGATATTAACAAAAATATTTATGAAACAAATAGTTATTCATTTAATCCAAAAGATAATAATCGACAAATAGAAACGGCATGGTTTTTGCTATAATTTATGGTGATTGAAATCACAGCTTTTTTATGTTTTATATATAAACAATAATAGTGTTTTAAAAAATTTGTTTCTTGGAGATAAACATGAAGATACTTAGAGTCCTAAAATCACATTTAGTAATGGGGTATTTTATATTTGTAGTTTTTCTTTTTCTGATTGGAGAGGCTGGCGCTGCGACCTATTATGTAGATAAAGCTAATCTTGGTGGAACTTGTAGTGATAGCAATAACGGAACTGCAACCGCTACTCCTTGGTGTACTATTGCCAAAGCTACAGCTACCGTTGTAGCAGGAGACACAGTAAATATTCGAGCAGCAACTTATTATAAAAGTCTTGCATTAACCACATCAGGCACAGCAGGGAATTATATTACTTTTCAGGCTTACACAGGAGAAACTCCAATTCTCGACGGAACAGGCCTTGGTAGTGTAATAATGGTTAATTTGCCGAATGTTGGCTACGTTAAGATAATAGGATTAACAATAACAAATTATGATGGATCGGGCATAAGGGCATCTTTATCTGGAACGGGGAAAAATTTAAGCCATATTGAAATAAGAAACAATACTATTTCTAATCAAACTTACACCGGTTCTTATGGTCATACTATTCTTGTAGCAGCGTGGCCTTGGAGTTCAAATAATAGTTATACAGATATTATTATTGACGGGAATACAATTCATGATGTTGATACAGGTATTGATACAGCACACAATGAAGTTCTAACTGTCGCTGGTACAATAACGAGATTCCAGATTACTAATAATACTATTTACAATGCTCCGTATATAGGTATTGATGTTATTGGAAGAAACTATGATTCATATGAACAATACCCTAACAACGGTATTATATCTGGCAATACACTTTATGGGATAGGTGAGGCAGCAAAAAATCGTTGTATTTATATTGATGGGGCAAAGAATATAACAATAGAAAATAATATTGTCTATAATTCCACAGGTCATGGAATATCTGTAAATGCGGAACAAGCAGGTTTCACGACAGCAAATATTATTGTGAGAAGAAATAAAATATGGAATGTTACACGCAATATATCCTTTGGGTCTACAGATAGTGGATTAGCAAATAATACAAGGGTTGTCCATAATACTACTGTCATAACTGCATCTGGGTTAACTGCAAATTATGGGATTTTCTGCGGTAGTGGTAATATCGCAAAGAATAATATTTCTTATATATCTTCTACTGTTTTATTCCATATATATATGAATTATCCAACCTGTTATGGGTATAATTATATTTTTGATTATAACAACTATTATCCCTCTAACAAACAATTGAAATACCAAGGAAGCACATACACACCTTTATTAGCATGGCAGCAAATAGGTCAGGATACGCATAGTATATCTCAAGACCCACTTTTTATGAATCTAGGTGGCGATTTCAGGCTTCAAAGTAACAGCCCATGTATAGATCATGGAGGATTTCTTACTACAACATCTTCTTCAGGCACAGGTACAACTTTGGTCGTGCAAGATGCCAGATATTTTACTGATGGCTACGGTGTAGTTCAGGGTGATTTAATACAGGTGGGCTCTAATGCTCCGGTTAGAGTAACCAGTGTGAACTATAATACGAATACCATTACTGTAGATAAAAGTATATCCTGGAATAAAGGTGATGGAGTAAGTTATCCGTATTCTGGTTCTGCTCCGGACATGGGTGCTTATGAATATGGAGGAACTTCACCTCTACCGATAATAGTACCTCCTCCTACCCCTCCATCTCCGGGCGCACCCACCTTGAACCCATAAAATAAACTTCATTGTGTAAACCCTGCGGGAAACCGCAGGGTCAATTTTTTGTCTAAGCTCCTCAAGACAACATATCAGGATTCATCAATATGCATGCCGGAAATTCATGGTCCCACCGATTTAGCCTTTTATTTGTTATTATCCTCATTGCAGTCATGGGGTGGTACGTCTATGTCGGCATCTATCAGATATTGCCTAAGAATAACGGGGACAAAACTGAATTATCGACTCTTATTGGTCGTGAACGTAAAGGATTCCCCATGCCCTATCCGGACAGAATTTTGTCGGGCAATTTCCAAAAGTGGATGGAAGAGGCTGCACAGGAAAATTTTCCCTTTTGGGATAAATTACTGCCATGGTATGGAGAAACCTCAAGGATTCTTTCCAGATATGCCCTTGCCATTTTTCCGAAAAACTGGATCTCTCTGTATCCTGTCTGGGGGCATACAGTTGCACTTATTCAGAATGGTGAAAGGATCGTTTATCCCCCGCGTTATTATCTGCAAAGCGGACGTGAAAAACTTCGCATGCGTGCTGAATATTACAACAAGCTGGCGGCAGAGCATTTCCATGTTCGTTTCTATGTATTTGCCATACTCCTATCGCAGGATTGGATCGCCCTTTCTGATATTTGTATCTCTCCTGTGGCAGACAAACTCAAAGGAGACAAGTATGTCAGGGAATTTCGGTCATTCTTGCATCCGACAATAGGATTTTCTATGGCCGGTGAAAATCTCAGCATGCAAGAAGCAACCTCCTTATATTACCGCACTGACCATCATTTGAACATGACGGGGGCGTATCACATTTATCGCCAAATCCACCGACTTTTTCACGAAAAGAATCCGGCAGTAGGAATTGCATTCAAACCAAAAAAATGGATTTTGCTGCGGGATATTATGTTTTACGGTTCCCTTGCCCGTCAGGCTGGTGCGTATGACAGTATTTCAGACGTTCTGTTCGACGGAGACTTTAGAACTCCGTCTTTCAAAATAACAATATCAAGTACTTCTGCTATAGCGAGAAACAAGAAGGAATTATATTACAAGGGAATATATCCGAAGGGCAAGTTCACCAATCATTACGGCGAATACTTTGGTAGGGACTACGGGTTGATAGAATACATCTCTGAAAAGCCCGGTCATGACAATTTGCTGGTGATTGGCGATTCTTTTGACAATTGCCTTGAGCCTCTGCTGGCTGGGCACTTCCATCACTCCTATTTCGTAGATATTCGTCACTATGCCGGTCAGGTTGGAGAAGATTTTAATTTGGCAGCATTTATACAAAAGCATCGTATTACAGACGTGCTTTTTCTTGGTGGCGAAGGGTTGATTTTAGATCTTTCTTCTTTGAATGAAAATGAATAAGAGGTTTATTTGGTCTTTTCGAGCCTGATTTTCCTTTTCTTTTTTCTACCCGTCACACTGATTGCTTATTACCTATGGCCGAATCGGACATGGAGAAATATTCTTTTGCTCGCTGTTTCACTTTTTTTCTATGCGTGGGGCGAGCCGGTTTATGTACTCCTCATGATGGCTTCAATTGTTGTAAATTGGGTAGTTGCACGAATCATCTCAAGTCGTGATCGTCTGGGTTTCTGGGTCCTTGCAGGGGGGGTCACATTTAATATTATCGGAATTGGGGTATTCAAATATTCTGCTTTCGTCGTGGAGAGCTTCAACACACTCTCAGGATTGAATATGTCTGTACCGAATATTGCTCTTCCCATCGGCATATCTTTTTATACTTTTCAAGCCATCTCCTATCTCGTTGATGTCCATCGAGGTATGGTAATGCCGCAGAAGAATCCACTTTTCTTTGGAACATATCTTGTGATGTTTCCACAACTCATTGCCGGTCCGATTGTACGCTATGAGACAATAGAACGGGAAATACTGGAGCGCCGTGAAAGTTCGGCAGACTTCGTAACGGGTTTCAGGCGTTTCTGCATCGGTCTCGGCAAGAAGGTTTTGATAGCAGACACAATGGGTGCGGTTGCCGATACTCTGCTCGCTACAGAGCCGACAATAGGGGCTATTCCTGCATGGACGGCGTTCATCGCTTATAGCTTTCAGATCTATTTCGATTTTTCAGGTTATTCAGACATGGCCATTGGTTTAGGTAAAATGTTCGGTTTTCATTTTCTTGAAAATTTTAACCATCCGTATGTAGCCAGGTCTGTAAAAGAATTCTGGCGACGATGGAACATTTCGTTGTCCACTTTTTTCCGCGATTACGTTTATATTCCGTTGGGAGGCAGTCGGTTGTCCCGTGAACGATGGGTCTTCAATCTTCTGGTGGTATGGTCTCTTACAGGACTCTGGCATGGCGCTCAATGGAATTTCGTGTGCTGGGGAGCCTACTATGGAATTCTGTTAATCGGTGAGCGGATAGTATGGGGACGCGCTCTGGAACGTTTACCGAACATGCTTCAGCACCTCTACATGATACTTATTATATTATTTGGCTGGGTAATTTTCCGTATCGAGGATTTCTCTATGATGGGTCAATGGTTTAGCGCACTTTTTGGCAGGTATGGCGCCGGGCATCCGTCGATGCTCAATATACTGAATGTGCTGCATTACTGGCCATGGTTCTTAGTAGCGGCTATTGGATCCACACCCATAATGAGACTTTTTTTAATGTGGTGCAATAATTTTTCCCGTGGTAGCTATGCTCTGGATTTCCTTGCGCTTGCAGTTTTTGTCTGGTCCTCCCTGACACTTGCGACCGGAGGATATAATCCATTTATTTACTTCCGCTTTTAATGGACAATCAGCCTACGATTGGTCGTGAACGTAAAGGATTCCCCCTACCCTCACCGGACAGGCAAGGTGGAGTTATAAGAAAGAATTTTTCCAGCAATGCTACTATAGTAACAATAAAAATTAAAAGCTATGTTGTAAAAAATAAAATGGAGATATTATGAAACGATGCTCGAAATGCATTTTACCAGAGGTCTATCCTAACATCACATTTAATGGAGAGGGAGAATGTAATTATTGTAATGCATATCAAAATATGCATTATTTGGGAACTTCTCAATTGAAAGAAGACTTGTCAAAATTTAAAAAAAGTGGGGGGAAATATGATTGTCTGGTTCCAGTAAGTGGTGGTAAAGATAGCACTTACGTGCTCTATCAAATGAACAAGGTTTATCATATGCGAGTGCTGGCGTTTAATTATGATAATTGCCTTACACATCCACAAGCTCAGGCCAATGTCCGAGAGATAGTAAATTCTCTCGGAATTGATCTCATCATAAAGAAAAATAAAAATCAAAAAAAGTACATGGCTATTAATCTGAAAGCCTACTTGCGTAAACCATCAGTAGGAATGATTCCAATGTTATGTACGGGTTGCAGATATGGCATTATTGGTAACGCTTTTAATATAGCTAAAGAGTATGATATACCAATGATAATAATCGGTTGGAGTCCCATCGAAGATACTCCGTTTAAAGAAGCTTACTTGAAAGATAATGTTAATTCAGTGATTCGTGGACTATTAAGGAATCTCATAAAAAATCCTGCTTATATAAGGCCGAGTAACATGATAGCTGCAGTAAAAGACTATTATCATAATTATCAGCACATTAAAGACTGGAATATAGTTCTCAAAATGCTTTATCCTAACGTAAAACTGATTCAATTGTATGATTACATACCATACAATCCAGACGAAATCCAAAATGTTGTTGAAAAAGAACTCGGTTGGAAAACTCCAGATAAAAAAGATTCCTGGCAGTTTGATTGCAAAATAAAGCTTCTTCAAAACTATTTCTATGAAAAAGAAATTGCTTTTACTGCCACTGACTGTTATTTAAGTGCTATGGTTAGAGAAGGATTTATATCCCGCTCAGAAGCAATGGAAAGACTGAAATTTTCACAGCAAAATAGAAAGAGAAAACTTACTCAAATCCACGATTTTTTAACAGAGATAAATCTAGAAAATCTTATTTCTTATTTTGTATGATGATTTCATCCCATCTTCATCACCCCTGGGTTTCGCCCTATTGAATCCGTTTGTACAGAAACGGGAGGAAAGGTAGGGCTTTTCTTAGTAGCAGCTATTGGATCCACACCTATAATGAGACTTCTCTTAATGTGGTGCAATAATTTTTCCCGTGGCAGGGGACCTACCCCCACTTGTTGTGCAGTCCATAATTAGCAGGTTGCTGAAAAAGTTGTCGTTGCAGTCAATGCGAGCGTAGCGAGGCACGCTCTCTTTTTTCAAATAAAGTATTAGAGATTGCTTCGTCGTCCCGAATGCTTTCGGGACTCCTCGCAATGACTCTTAAATAGGACTTTTTCAGCAACCTGTTAGAATATTCGATATTGTTGACTGCCGGCTGATAACATAATCTGGTTTATTAAGTTCGTTAGCACTATTAATTGAAATATTTAGATTTTATAATGATAACGTTTACGCATAAGTACTATATCTATATACAATTTTAGTTGTAATATGCTTTTACAACTTTATATTGGTTGATTCTTAGAACTTTTGCTTATTAAACTCAACCCTTCAGGTTATTGACAAACCTGATTTTTTCAGATGTAATAACAGTGTTTAAAGTTAGATACTAATACGGTCATAAGTAAAGCCACTTGTATGTCATTCCCGCTTGTCGGGAATCCTTCTTGAAGAAAGATGCCGGACAAGCCGGCATGACAGAAATAAGCATTTAATGAGGTTTTACTTATGAACTCCTTAGTAAGATTAGTTCCGAAGAATAAGGTTTTTCTCATCCAAGGGGGGATAGTTTGATGTCGTTCGTTTTTTCGTTTCCACGTTTCATTCAGGATCTTTTTCTGATACCAGCAATATTGACTCCCACTTATCGGGGAAAAAATCTAAAAACAAATAGGGGTTCCATATATTAAATAAAAAGTTGTCAGTATTGTAGAGCTTTTTGTTTTATAATTAGCAGGTTCAGCTCTGTAAATCTGTGACTTATCTGTGACCTGCTATGTGTTAAAAATTACGCGAGGATAATAGTCTGTGAGGTAAGCTTAATGTCTTTACATCTTTCGTCTCTCTTATGAACACTCCAAAAAAGGAGGTGCATTAATGAAGTGAATACTGTGTATTATCTTGGTAAGTTTTCGGACATTTCATGAAAGGAGGATGATTATGAAAATACCAATACCCACCATAGATGAACGATTCAGAGGACCCATGGTGCGCATTACAGCTTTGCTGTGTATGCTTTTGTTTCTTGGTTTTGTACTGGCAGATCATGCCGTTGCTACCGTAAAGCCACCGGTTAATGTCAAGCTGAGCACTGATTTTGTGGCTGAAAAAGGCGGCCCCCACGTTCATGTAGGCAAGAAGGGTGAGGTAGTAAATATCAAGATTGAAATCTCATCAGGCGTCGATATGGAAAACGCAGAGTTTGATCTGCTTCTGCCGGAGGGCTGGGAGTTTGTCGGTGGCCAGAAAAACTGGAAAGGGAAGCTCCAGAAAGATGGGAATATTAGTCTCAAGGCAACGGTGAGGATTAAGGGGGATGCCTTTGGAGTCATCGAGGGACGGGTGATACTGCCTGAGGCTTGCACCTCTGTTGAGGGAATACTTGATCTTCGCGATCCGGCAACCACTGATCGAGTTCCTGAATTCGGTATAGGAAGTCAGGTTCCTGCGGACACACCGACAAAAATGATGGAGGAGGATGTCCCTGAAATAAACGAGGAACCTGAGATGAAACAACTCCTGCCCGAGTCTTCTTTAACCACCATGGATCTGCAGTCAAATCAAAAACAGTTAGGCGCAAAGGATGCAGGTGAAAATGTACAGGACTGTTCGGTAAGGGCAACGGGAAGGCTGGGATACAGAGATGACTATGGAACATTTATCGGGTACTCGGGCGCACGGGTTATCCTGTGGGATTCAGATGTTGACTGGGATGATGAGTGTGCACGGGGAATTACTGACTGGAATGGGAATTTCGACCTGACTGGAAGCTGCGGCGACCCATTTGGTGGAAACCCTGACATTTATATCCAGGTCTATGCTGCAAACTCAAACTATGTTCAGGTTGGCGATCCCTATACCTGGGTAACAACTACAAGGGACGGTTTTTGCGGAACATATAACTTTGGAACATGGCAGTCACCAACGAATCAGCATGGTGCCTGGCAGTTGTACAACCAGGGTGTTCAGGGCAATAAGTACATAGACATTTACGACACAATGCCACCTATAGTTTATGTTACCTGGCCTGCTGGCGGTAGTGGCAACTGGTATAATCTAGACAATAGGATTTTCATCAACAGTACCTGGTTTGAACCAGCCATGTACCATGAGTATGGCCATTTTATCATGGATAAATATGCTGATATCCCTGATTTCGACTACTGTAATGGTATTTGCGATGGTGCTAAGTGCGGCCACTGCTTATGGTCCCCTGAGAATGGGTATATACATTGGATGGAGGGATGGCCGGATTTCTTTGCTGATGTCCTGAGCCGGTACTGGAACAGAAACGACGTTTACAATTTCGAATCTCATGTTGATTCATCATATACCAACAGGGATATGATAGAAGGCTTCACTGCCGCTATCCTGTGGGACATCCATGATCCTGCACAGGATAATCAGCATGGTGATGACCCAAGGGATACGCTCTCTCTGGGCTTTGATGAGATATGGAATGTAACCACAAATTATGACCCGGGAGGAACGTACAATTTTCCTATGACAATCCATCAATTCTGGAATGGATTCTATAGCTGGTACCCTGGATACCGTGCGGGCTTATGGAATATCTATGCAGAGCACCACATAATCAAGCCGTGTCCAATTCCTACTCCTTTTGCGCCAACCTTAGTGAGCCCTGCCAATGGTGCAACCGGCGTTGTTACCACTCCTCTCCTGAATTGGAATGATGTCGCTAATGCTACCTCGTATGAAGTGCAGGTCAGCCTCGTCAGCTCATTTGCCCTTGTGGCCCGGTCTGCGACGGTAGCAACGAGTCAGTGGACGGTATCACCCGCATTAAGTGTGAATACCCTGTACTACTGGCGGGTGCGTGCTAAAAATACATGTGGTACGTTTGGCTCATGGAGCGCTGTCCGGAGCTTCAGGACCTGTTCAACTCCTTCTGCGCCAACCTTAGTGAGCCCTGCCAATTACGCAAACTTCGTTTCTACCTCTCCGCTCTTGAATTGGAACGATGTCTCTGGCGCTACCTCGTACGAAGTACAGGTCAGCCTCAGCAGCACCTTTGGCACTGTGGCCCGGTCTGCGACGGTAGCAACGAGTCAATGGACGGTATCACCTGCATTGAGCACGAATACAGTATACTACTGGCGGGTGCGCGCTAAAAATGTGTGTGGTACGGTTGGCCCATGGAGCGTTGTCTGGAACTTCAAGACCTGTTCAACTCCTTCTGCGCCAACCTTAGTGAGCCCTGCCAATGGTGCAACCGGCGTTTCTCTCTCTCCGCTCCTTGATTGGAATAATGTCGCTGGTGCTACCGCGTACCAAGTACAGGTCAGCCTCAGCAGTACCTTTGCCACTATAGCCCGATCTGCTACCGTCACCACCAGTCAGTGGACGGTATCACCTGCATTGAGCACGAATACAATATACTACTGGCGGGTAAGGGCTAATAATGCGTGTGGTACGGTTGGCCCATGGAGCGTTGTCTGGAACTTCAAGACCTGTTCAACTCCTTTTGCGACAAAGTTAGTGAGCCCTGCCAATTACGCAAACTTCGTTTCTACCTCTCCGCTCTTGAATTGGAACGATGTCTCTGGCGCTACCTCGTACGAAGTACAGGTCAGCCTCAGCAGTACCTTTGCCACTATAGCCCGATCTGCCACGGTAGCCATCAGTCAGTGGACGGTATCACCTGCATTAGGTACGAATACAGTATACTACTGGCGGGTGCGTGCTAAAAATGCGTGTGGTATTGGCCCATGGAGCCTCGTCTGGAAGTTTAGTACCACGCCTATTTGTCTACTTCCTGCGACTCCAACCTTAGTGAGCCCTGCCAATGGGGCAACCGGCGTTTCTCTCTGGCCTACACTGGATTGGAACGATGCTTCCGGTGCTACCTCCTACGATGTGCAGGTCAGCTACAGCAGTACCTTTGCTACTATAGACCGATCTGCCACGGTAACCACCAGTTCCTGGAAGGTATCAACTGCATTGGGTGAAAATCAAATACTCTACTGGCGGGTACGGTCGAAAAACGTATGTGGGAATAGCTCGTGGAGCAGCATCCGGTCCTTTAGGACTACGATAGGATAGTAGGCAACAAAATGATTTGGGCTGATAGAGAAGGTTTTGCTATAGTAAGAAGTAATTCTCTACGGTAGTTTTTGAGAAACAAAGCAGGGTTTAACCCCTGCTTTGTTTCTCTTCACTTGCTTCTGCCTTGAATGTATTTCCTCCATAGAATAATAATGACATAATGATTAAGACTTTCATAAGTGGGTTAGTTATTTCTCTCTGGCGGATATACGAGGGCATTCCAGGGCGCTTGATGAATGGATAAGAAGACTTGGCAAGATTAAGGGTGATGTAACTGATCGGATAGCGGAAGGTAGAAGGTAAGCTCAGAGGGGCGAAGGTGATTTTCTAAGATAGGAATTCATTGTAGGAACTGGATTGTACGGTCACACCGGACAATGACATATTGTACCTATTTGACATCCTGTATCCATCCCCATAGAATATAGAAATAAATCAGGAGAGCTTTTATGTTACAAAAAACACCATGGGGGATTTTTGAGGCATACAGAAGGTCATATGAAGAGGCATATTCTCGGGCTCTTGAGGGTGTAAAGTATCTTTATGAACAAAGAGCAAAAAGGGTATATTTATTTGGTTCTATTACAAAACCTGACTTTTTCATGCGGGAATCGGATATAGACATCGCTGTTGAAGGTATTCCAGAAGAAAAGCGGTTCGTTGTAGAAGCTGTTTTAATTGATATTCTTCATCCTCATGATTTTGATCTTTTATTAATTGACAGTAAAGATATCATTGTGAGGGAAGAGATACGTGAAGCAGTGAAAAGAGAAGGGATATGTATAGAGAAGTTCTGATAGCAGATATAGAATTATTTAAAGCAAACATTCCGGAATTATAAATATATTCAAAAAATAGAGATATACACAACGTCATAAATTATAACAATAACGTCATTCCACGACTCGATCGGTCTACGACTCATAGAGGGAATCCATGGTTCGACAAGCTCACCATGACAATTGTCACCCTGAGCGTTCGACTGAGCTCACGCCGAAGTCCTGTCGAAGGGTGGATTGGGAGCCTGTCCCGTACTTGATACGGGAGTCAAGCCGGACAATGACAAATTATGCCTGTTTGACATTCGATATCCATCTCAATAGAATATAAGCACTAAGGAGATTTTTATGGCAGAGACCGTTATAGAAAAGAAAAAATATACATACGAAGATTACCTTAAAACGCCAGAGGGGGAGAGATATGAGCTGATAGAAGGAGAACTGCTTATGACACCATCACCAGTTACAAGGCATCAAAGGATTTCAGGGAAACTTGAGTTTGAATTAAGAAAGTTTGTAACCGAAAATAACCTTGGAGAAATATTTGATGCGCCTTGTGATGTATATTTTGATAATGAGAATGTTGTACAGCCTGATATCCTATTCATCTCGCAAGAGAGATTAAATATTATAGGAGAAAAGAATATACAGGGTGCACCGGACATTGTGATAGAAATAATTTCTGAGAATACCGCATACAGGGACCTTGTGCAAAAAAAGAAACTCTATGCGCAATTCGGGATCAGAGAATACTGGATTGTAATCCCGGGAGAAGAAGTGGTTGAGGTTTATACTCTCAAAGAGAATGCATATACGCTCCATAAATCATTCGGTAATAGGAATACCCTCGAATCTCCGCATCTAAAGAAGTTCAAAGTAAGACTGAAAGATATTTTTTAGGATAGATTCATATCCAATCATAACAGAGCAAATGATTAAAAATTCAATTCGCACTCTTCCATTTTTTATGGATGAATTCATAACCCCACCCTTCCTCCCCTTAACTTAAGGGGAGGTTAGGAGGGGTTAATCTCCCTTAACTTTTCGCCCCGGCGAATCCGCCTGAGTGCGGAAGGAGGAGGATTAAGGTAAGTGTTATTAATGCGGTCGTTAGTATGGCGACATAGTTTCGTCTGTTTGTCATTCTCCGGCTTGACCGGTGAATCCAGTGCCTTT
>Ga0299915_10000532_pt1 | contig 28584 bp, 30 predicted proteins | sample RVTome_13_FD_200263 | JGI IMG/M metagenome (GOLD analysis project Ga0299915, IMG submission 200263) | Soil microbial communities from uranium-contaminated site in the Upper Colorado River Basin, Wyoming, United States - RVT92D227 (version 2) ...
GCGACGGTCGCCACCCAGGGCGAGGGGATCGAAGAACTGGTCGAGGCCGTAGCGGATCACCGGCGACATCTGATCGACTCGGGCGAGCTGGTGAAGCGTGAACGCGCACGGGTTCGCGCCCAGATGCAGATGCTGCTGCGTGATCTCCTTGCAGAGAGATTCCTCGAACGTGAATCAGACGCCCGCTTCGAGGCGGCGCTTGAGCGCGTCCTGACCAGGGCCGTGGACCCGCGCCAGGCAGTTGCTCAATTGGTGCTCGAAACGGAAGCCGAGGCCTGACACGGCCTCGGGGTCGAGGGGAAGATCCGTTCAGGTGATGACGGATCCGAGATTCATCGACGCCGGAAGTCCTTCTTCCTCGACGTGAGATACCCGGGGATGGCCTGGCCGGCCGGGCAGGGAGAGAGTGATGGCAAGAGGATACGTGGTTGGTGACATCAAGTTATTCGCCGGCTCGGCCAGCCAGGAGTTGGCACAGGAGATCAGCGACCACCTGTCCATTCCGCTGAGCGGCTACGACCTGGTGCAGTACTCGAATGAGAACTTGTTCGTCCGATTGCACGGGAGCGTCCGCGGGCAGGACGTCTACTTAGTCCAGTCGATGCCGCCTCCGGTTCACCGTAACCTGATGGAAATGCTGATCATGGTGGACTGCCTGAAACGCGACTCGGCCGGCAGGATCACCGCCGTCTTTCCCTACATGGCTTACGCCCGATCCGATAAGAAGGACCAGCCCCGCGTACCGATCACCGCCAGACTGGTGGCCGACATGATCGAGGTCGCCGGTGCCGACCGATACATCACAATCGATCTGCACGCCGGGCAAATCCAAGGCTTCTTCTCAATCCCCGGCGATGTACTGACGGCGTTTCACATGCTCAGCGACTACTTCCTCACGAAGGAACTCGAACGAGCTGTCGTTGCCACCGCCGATCTTGGCTTCGCCAAGAAGGGCCGCAATTTCGCCGCCAAGCTTGGCACGCCGCTGGCCTTCGTCGAAAAGCGCCGGGCACGTGAAGACCCGCGTGCCAAGGCGACCACGATCATCGGCGACGTTGCTGGGCGGGACGTGATCCTGGTCGACGACGAGGTCCTGACGGCCGGCTCCGCTTGCGAGGCGATTCAAATTCTGCGGGATCACGGAGCGTTGGACGTTTACCTGTCCTTTACCCACGGCCTGCTGGTGCCGCCGGCGATCGAAAACCTGGCCTCCCAGGACATCGCCGAGATCGTCACCACCAACACCGTCCCGATCCCGGCTGCGAAGCGCCTGCCCAACATGACGGTGTTGTCCGTGGGCTCGCTTCTCGGAGAAGTGATCCTGCGCGCCCACGAGGGGCGATCGGTCGGAGAGCTCTTCAACGAGTGACATTAAGGCTCCCGGAGCCTGGAAGGCTCCGGGAGCCTGCTTAGCCTGGAAGTCTCCGGGGATCTCTGTGTGCTCAGGTCAGGGGGAGCGCAGGACGTCGATGTACGGCTGCCACGCCGCGGTCTTCAGACCCTGTTTCCTCCGAACGTAGTAATCGCGCGCGATATCACCCTGCTGTTCTCGATTGAAGTCACTGAGACGTTTGCCGGCCTGTGCGGCCTGGATCAACCCGGCCTCTCCGCCATACTTGTAGACATCCGGGCCGTAGCGGAGTTGGGCGGAGATCGCCTCGATCAGGTAGCGAGGTCCGTCGTGCTGGCTTTGCCACGTGTGCGCGAGCTCATGGATCAGCCAGGCCATGTCGACCCGGTTTCCGGCGGTGATGTCGGTTGCGGACGTGTGCAAGATGATCGGGAAGTAGCATCGATTGCCGAGTGTGATGGCGTTGTTGGTCACAGGGGCGGGCTGACCGCGCAGAAAAGCAGCCACGACAGGCGGCCAGTTCGGCCAGGCGGCGGCCTCGGAGATCCGGACAACGGCGTAGTGCAGACCGCCCTCGAATACGAGGGTCGCTTCCTGAATTTCCGTTTGAGTCAAAGGCCGGACCGGCATGGGCTCTCCTTCGCTCTCGCAGGTCGGGTTAACCTCTGGGAGTATCGCGCTTCATCTCTTTTGCCGAAAGCGCGTCGGCGATAGCAGCCTTCGGCTTGGGCAGGCAGGATGCTGTGGGGCGGTGGTGCAAGGACCACCCAGGTGTCTAGTCTTAATGTCCCCGGCTAAGTCTCGCCTGGACCCGGCCCAAGGTCCATGTCCTTGGGCGGCTCGGAAGGCAGCTTCCAGCGGATCTCGGCGTGCCCCGTGGTCACATGGAAGCGGTTGGCGAGGACGATCCCTTCCCGGTAAGCTTTTTCAAACCTCGGCCAATCGCGGGCCTCGATGGCGGCTTCAATGGCCTTCATAACACCGGCCTGGAACGAGTGGAGGTCTTTTGCCCTCTTCGGTCTCGTCGTCGCTGCGATGTTGAAGAGATTCCTGAGCTGACGCCACTCGTGCCCGGCCAGCGGCCAGTTGCCACCCTGGGCAGCGTAGAAAAGGACCCAGTAGCAGCGGGAGATCTCGGGCATCAGCCGGCCGAGCCCCGGCTGCAGCTCGACCAGTTGATCGATCGTCAGTTCGCCATGCCGGCTGCTGCCGCGTATGGGTTCGCTCATCGCGACCTTCCTCTCATTTGTAAACCTCCGGATTCACACAGTGGGGCAGCTTCTCACCTCTCAAGCCAGCCACGAGGTTCTCCGCAGCCATCACGGCCATCCGCCCTCGCGATGAGCGGCTGGCGCTGGCGATGTGAGGCGCGATGATCACGTTCTCCAGCTTGAGGAGCGGATCGGCAGGTTCGATCGGCTCGGGCTCGGTCACGTCGAGCGCAGCGCCGGCGATCTTCCCCGTCGTTAGGGCCAGGTACAAGGCATGCCCATCGACGATCGGACCGCGGGCGGTGTTGATCAGCAGGGCCGTCGGCTTCATCCGCTTGAACGCCTCTTCACCAAAGAGATGATGCGAGCTCTCCGAATAGGTGGTGTGTATTGTGATGAAGTCCGACTCAGCCAGCAGATTCTCGAACGAGACATACTCTGCCCCGAGTGCCTTTTCAAGCGCTTCGTTCCGTTGACGATCGAAGTACAAGATACGCATGCCGAACCCGCTGGCCCTCTTGGCGACGGCCTGCCCGATGCGCCCGAGGCCGACGATCCCCAGTGTCGCACCGCCGACGTCGGCGCCGAGGAGCAGCATGGGTCCCCATGTCTTCCATCGGCCGGCGCGGGTGTAGGCGTCGGCCTCGACCAGGCGTCGAGCCGCCGCAAGCAGCAACGCCCAGGTGAAATCAGCCGTGGCCTCGGTAAGAACCCCCGGCGTGTTCCCGATGGGGATCCCGCGCGCCGTCGCCGCGGCGACGTCGATATTGTCGAAGCCGACTGCCATCTGGCTGATCACGCGCAATGTGGGGCCGGCGGCGTCCATCACGGTCGCATCGATCGTGTCGGTCAACAAGCATACGAGCCCATTCGTCCCGCGCACACGCGCCAGGAGAGAGTCTTGGGTGGGGGGGAGCTCATCGGGCCAGATATCGAGGTCGGCTTCCCGGCGGGCACGTTCGATGCCCTCTTGCGGAAGACGACGGGTGACGAAGACCTTGGGCGTACTCATGGAATGCTCCAGATCGAAGGAGATGATCGCGGGGCTGCACCGCGAACAGAGGACGATGGACGGCCGACGGCGGACAATTGACGACGGACAATCGATGCCATCCGATCCGCCTTCGTATACTGTCATTCCGAGCCGCCGAAGGCGGCGAGGAATCGCCGAGGCGTTGCCCTATTCGACCGCGGAACGAAACGTAATGCGACACATGAGGTTCGCCCACGCTCGCGAGTGCCCACGGTTACAGGGATTCAACCCGGGGGCGAGGCTGAAGTTGCGCTCTCAGAAAATGTCGAGTGTCCCTCGTCGCTTGGCCTGTCGTTCGAACCAACGGAAGAGGAAGTACCCCACCAGAATGTAGATCGCCCCGATCAGCACTTCCATCCACAGCAACGGCGCGACCTCAGCCAGCGAGCCGCCGGCGATGATCTGGCGGGCAGCCGCGATGCTGCGAGTGAGCGGCAGCGCCCACGCGACCGACTGCATCCACGCCGGCAGCGTCGACAGTGGTACGTTAGCCCCGCTGAAGACCAAGAGCGAGAAGTAGACCGTGTTGTTGATGAACATGACGTTGAGTGTGATCAGGCTGATGCACCCCAGAAGCAGTCCCATTCCGGAGGTGCTGAAGGTGGCGATGAGGATTGTCAGCCCGAGCGCCAGGGGATTCGCGTGCGACAGGTCGAGGCCGAGCAGCAAGACACCCCACATCAAAGCCAGGACGACGCCGACCATGCCGTCCAAGACGTGGAAGAATGCCCGCCCGACAAACATCGCCATGCGGTTGGCGGGAGTGCCAAAGAGGTAAGGCAATGTACCCTCCCAGCGGTCACCGCCGATACTCATCGTCACCCCGAAGATCCCGCTGACTGCGGCGAGCTGGATCGCATTCCCGATGACGTAAAAGCTGGCGTTCGCTTGCCCGGTGGCGTACATCCCCAGAAAGCTGAAGAAGAGAATCTGCGCCAGGGGCATGAGCACCTTTGAGGCGAGATAGGTCATCGGGCTGAGCCAACGGAACAGAGCGACGTATGACAGGAGCGCGCCCTGGAAGAACAAACGAATGTTGAGGGTCACAGACCGCATCACGTTCCTCCCGAGAAACCAGCTGCGCGATGCCGAGCCTGTCTATTGGCCGACCGCGGCAACCTCCGCCCTTTACTCCAACCCCAGGGTCGCCTCGCTGCGAGCTTTGCGAAGCATGACTCGGAAGAGGCTTCGCGACAGAATCACATAAACCAGGCTGAAGAGCAGCATCATTCCCCAGGCAATCGAGATCTCCCCCGACGTTCCGCCGCCGCTGGAGGTCAGATGCAGCGCCTGCGCCGCCCAATACGGTGCGAGCAGGTAGCTGATCGGGGTTGTCCATCCCGGGAGCAAGGCGATCGGAAAAAGGAAGCCGGCCAGGATGTAGATCGGAAACTCGAGCCCGTTCTGCCAGCGCTGGACATCGGGGTTCATCACGAAGATCGGTGCGATGACCAACCCGAACGTCACGAAAGCGACAACGGTCAGGAACAGCGATATCACGAACGGGATCGGCTGGGCGACCGTGAGCGGGTATCCAAAGAGAAGCGAGGCCAGGAGGTAACTGACAGCCATCGATCCCATCGACTGCAGGACGTTGGCCAGGTTCTTGCCTAAGACGATCACTCCCATCGGTGTTGGAACACCGACGAGGGTTTCCAACGTGCCGGTCCATCGTTCATTGGTTATGCTGTTGCCGCTAATGAAGAGCAGGCTGCTCCACAACCCGGTCAGCCCGCTGCCGACGACCACGAAGATCCCATAGTCTCCGCCGCGATCGCGCAACATCCACAGTCCAAGAAGGGCGATGATCAGGGGCTGGACGAAAATGCCGAACACCACGAACCCATCGGTCATCGTCTCGCGAACCGACATTTCGGCAGAAGCCAGAATCGCCCGGGTGTAGACCGTCAGTTTTCTCATGGCTCCACCTCGCCGCCGACGAGCCGGACGTAGGCGTCTTCCAAGGTCGGCTCACGCACGATTACCCTGCCGACTTTCAGGCCGCTGAGAGCGGCCAGGATCTCTGGGACGGCTTCCGATCCACCGGGTGACTGGACGAGAAGGGCCTGCTTCTGATCGCGATTCTCGACCGTCACCGCCTCGACCACCTCCAAGGCCCGCAAGACGTCCAGGAGCTCGGGAGGGATGCCGTAAACCTCAAGCTCAATTACGGAGAGATCGCGCACGTGCCGCTTCAGACCTTCCGGCGTGTCGAGGGCAACGATCCGGCCGTGATCGATGACGGCGATCCGCTCGCACAACGCGTCGGCTTCGAACATGTAATGCGTCGTGAGAAGAATCGTCTTCTTCTCCGATTGCAGGTTGCGGATCACCTGGCGAAGCTCGCGGGCCCCGATCGGGTCGAGGCCGATCGTCGGTTCATCCAGGAAGAGGAGCTCCGGGTCGTGGAGCAGAGTCCTGGCAACGTGCAGTCGCTGCTTCATGCCGCGGGAGTAGCCCTCGACCTTTTCCTGGCCACGTCCATCCAGCCGAACAAGCTCGAGAAGGTAGGGGATCCTCTTGCGGGCGACCTCCGGCTCGACCTGATAGAGGCTGGCAAAGTAGCGAAGATTGTCGATGGCCGACAATCGCCAGTACAGGCCGCGCTCCCCACCGAAGATGAAGCCGATGCGTGGGCGGATCGGGTCGGCCTGATCCACGACGTCGAACCCTAGCACCCGGGCCGTCCCTGCGCTTGGGATGAGCAAGGTCGTGAGCATCTTGACCATTGTCGTCTTGCCGGCGCCGTTCGGGCCGAGCAAGCCGAAGAGTTCTCCGGGTGCGACGTCGAAGGATATGTCGTCGACCGCGACGACTTCCTTGACCCGCCGCCGGATCACGCCGATCGTGGTTCGATAAATGCGCCGCAAGTTCCTGACCTCGATCGCGTTCACTGGCGCCAATCCGTCCTCTCCCTCCGCGAGTCAATCTCCCCCTGGCCGTTCGATATTCCTGAAGGGTCGTCGTGACGAGTAGTCGATGTCGTGCGATGGCATGCCGAGGGTGGAGTCGCGAAACCACATTATACAGCCATTGCGCACTGGCATTCTACTGCCCTCGGCCGGCGCTGATCCAATAACCTCCCTAGCAGGGGAGTGTGCCGGAGTGCTCCGGCAGGGCCCACACGGTGGCGAGGAAAGCGCCGGCTGTCAGTCCGATTCACCGGGTGTGAGCGTTCGCCGCCGCGCGCAGTTCTGTGCGATACTCACGTCGACAGAACCTCTTGCCGAGATTACCCATCGCTGCCTGGAGGCGGCAAACCGAGCCATGTTTCAAAGCCTTTCATCACGACTGATGGCGACCATCGCCACGGCCGTCGTCCTTGCTGCGGTTGCAAGCAGCATCCCGGCCTACTGGATCATCCGATCCGAGCTGGAGAGGCAGGTTGTTGCGCGAGTGGACGATTCTCGCCAGACCACATCTGCGCTGCTCGAAGCCGCTTTGAACGAGGTTGGCGGCGTGGCTAACCTGTCGGCGGAACGACCGACATTACATCGGATGCTCGAGGCCCATGATTTCACATCCCTGCCGGGATACCTCGACACCTTGCGAGCCGGAGCGAATGTGGATCTCCTTGCCGTGCAGGACATGAGCGGCACCTTGAGTGTAGCCGGCGCGCCGGACCCATCCGGATGGATCGGTGCCCTTACCCCGGGCGTGGCGTTCATCCTCATCTCGGACCCATCGGCCATGTTGGCCCTTGCCGCCTCGAAGGAGATCATCGACCCTGGGTCAGGGCAGACACTGGGGAAGATTCTTGCAGTCAATCTGGCAGACGACGACTTCGCCCGGCAATTGGCGCAAGAGACAGGGACAGGGCAGAGCTTCATCGCGGATGGCATGCGCATCGCCAGCAGCATCCCCGGCAGCGTCGGGACAGCGGTCGGCAGGCTGCCCTCGGAGAGGGAGCCCACTGCCGGGGGTGAGACCGACGAGCTCGTCGGGCCCGCCGGCCAGCGCTTTCGCACCGGCCTGATCCCTCTTCGCAACAGACAGGATGAGCTCATCGCGTACGCCGAAGTGGCGTTGCCCGTGGACGAAACCGTTCTGGCCGAGCGTCAGGCGCTGCTTGTGCTCGTGGCGAGTACAATCTTGATCGGTCTGGCAGGCTCGACGGTCGGAGCGATCTTGGCGCGCAGGATTGCCCGTCCCATCGAGGCCCTAACCGATTCTGCCGATCGCCTGAGCCGGGGCAACCTCGACGAGCCCGTACCGACCGTTCCAGGAACACCGGAGATCGTGACCCTGGCGACGGCGTTAGAAGCAAGTCGGCTTCACTTGCGGCGCACGCTCGACGAGTTGACCGATTCGAACGAATGGTCTGAGAACCTGATCGAGTCTATCGTCGAGGGCGTATTGACCGTGGACGCCGACGGCACGGTCGATTTCTTCAGCCGCGGAGCGGAGCGGCTTACGGGCTGGCAGCGCGACGAAGCGGTTGGATTGCCGCTCGATCTGGTCTTGCGACCGGTTGAGCCGGCCAGCCTCGGCTGGCTTGAGAACTTGCCGGAGGAGGGCTCCAAGCGTGAAGTGAGAGTGTTCAACCAGGCGGGGCGCGAAGTATCTTTGGCGATAACCGCCGCCCGCTTAAGCCCCACCGCAGGCAGAGAGATCCAGACCGCACTCGTCTTGAGAGACGTGACCGAAGAGGAAGCCGTTCTAGGTCTGCGCTCGTATTTCCTGGCCAACATCTCTCACGAGTTCAAGACTCCCCTGGCGGCACTCAACGCATCGATCGAGCTTCTCATGGACGAGGCCGAGAAATTCTCATCGGAGGATATCTCTGCGCTGCTCAAGTCGATCCACGTGAGCTCCCTTGGATTGCAGACTTTGGTGGACAATCTGCTCGAGAGCACGAGCATCCAGGCCGGCCGATTCACGGTGCGGAGCCGGCCGACCAGGCTGAGCCAGGTTCTGGAAGACGCTCTGCATTTCGTCCAACCGCTCATTGAGCGCCGCCACCAGTCTCTGCGCGTGGTCGATGGGCCATTCAAGTCTGTAGTCGAGGCGGATCCGACACGACTGACCCAGGTCCTGGTCAACTTCCTTTCCAATGCGAGCAAGTACAGCCCGATGGGGGCGGCGATCGAGATCCGTGAGCGGATCAATGGCAGCCTCTTGAGGGTCGAGATCGCCGACCGGGGACCAGGGATTGCGTTGACCGAGCGTCCGACGGTATTCCGCCGGTTTGTACGGCTGCGAACTGACGACGGGTCACAATACGGGCTCGGGCTTGGCCTGTCGGTGGTCAAGGCCATCATCGAGGGGCACGGGGGCTCGGTGGGTGTGGAAGGCCGAGAAGGAGGAGGTTCGGTGTTCTGGTTTACACTTCCGCTCACCAAGGACGTCGAATGAAAGCGTTGGTTGTCGATGACGACCTTGTCCTATCGGATGTTCTGGCTTTCACCCTCAGGCGCGAGGGATACGAGGTGATCACGGCCCATGACGGTCTGGCAGCCATCGATCGCTGGCGAGATGAGTCGCCCGATCTCATCTTGCTGGACATCAATCTGCCGAAGCTGGACGGCCTATCGGTCTGCCGCCGGATCCGGGCGCTTTCGGACACGCCGATCATTATCCTGAGCGTGCGCGGCGAAGAGGACGATGTAGTGAAGGGATTGGAGCTCGGGGCGGATGACTACATCACCAAGCCCTTCAGTCCGAGGCAATTGGTGGCTCGCGCCCAGGCGGTCTTGCGCCGTTCCGGCGTCCCGCCGACGGTCGGTATTCTCGAGGCGGTCGGGCTCAGCCTGGATCTTTCCCGCAGGGAGGTTACTCGGGCGGGGATGTCCGCGACTCAGCTCACACCTTTGGAGTGCCGACTCCTCGAGACCCTGATGATCAATGAGGGCCAGGTCCTCTCGACCGAGGCTCTGATCGACCATGTGTGGGGAACCGGCCGCGGCGATCGGGTGATGCTCAAGCAGCTCGTCCACCGATTGCGGTCGAAGATCGAAGGGGGCGAGCCCAGTCCGGTGATCGTTGAGACGGTTCGCGGTGTAGGCTACGCCCTCAGCCTCCCGGACCCGCATGCCCCCGATTGATCGCGAGAGCCGACCACACTCCTCTTGCTTCGGCGTCCTCCGCTCCCTGGCCTGCCTGCCCTTGTGCTCTACAAGGGCGGCCTGGGCAGGCAGTGTGCTTGGGGAACTGTGCCGAGCCAAGTCTAAGCGCGCTGCGGGAAGATACCCTCCACAGCATCCTGAGCGGAGTCGAAGGATGCATCCTGAGCGGAGTCGAAGGATACATCCTGAGCCCCTCGACATGGCTCGGGATGAACTCCGCCGAAGGACGCTGTGGGAAGACTCTGCCCACCCGCCCCTTCGACTTCGGCCTCGTCCGATACCAATGGAGTCCACCTCCCCGTCATTCGGTGCTCGCCGACCCCCTCCTCTTGCTTCGTCGGCCTCTCGCTCCCTAGCCGCAGGCCAGGGAGCAAGCCGAGGGATACATCCTGAGCGGAGCCGAAGGATGGCTGTGCGGACTCGTACCCCCACTTGAACGATCACTTCGTCCACGCCCAGGCTTGACCGGCGGTTCGTGGATTGCCTGATCGAGCATCGCCTCTCCAAGGTTTGTCACCAGACTGTCACCACCTCGGTACCGGCTTCATCACCCTCATCTGAGACTATGGATCCGTAAGGAGAATAGCCTCTTGCGGCTTTGACCGATCGGAGGCTCTCCCCAACGCCCGGAGGCACAGGAGCGCGGAGCCCAATCGGCCAGCCATGCTGCAGGCGGTGCACATGAAAAGGCCAAGGTTCCAATGCGTTCTCTGTGCTTCCGGACGTGCTTTTCGGAGGGGCGACTCGCCCCCTTATCGTCCGACATCGATCGCGTCTTCCTTCCAAATCCCATGTCAAGTCGGGAGTGGAGGGACACACTAAGGCTCGGTGGAGAAGGAAATGATCCAGCTCCTCTTGGCAGTGGCGGCAATCGGTTGTGCGGTCCAGGCCGTCCGCTCCGGCCGGCTGCTGGGTTCGGCCCTGTGGTTGGCGGGCGTGAGCGCCATCGTCGCCCTCAGCTTCTTCCTCATGGGCGCACCTCAGGTGGCCGTGATCGAGCTCAGCGTAGGCGCCGGCCTGGTGACCGTGCTGTTCGTCTTCTCGATTGGAATCGCTGGTGATGAACCGGTCGAGACCCAATCCATCGTTCCGCGGCTTGTCGGCATCGTCCTGTCCCTGGCAGCCTCTGCCCTGGCAGCCTTGTTCGTCTTGCCGGTGGCAGTCGCCCGCGCCCCGACGGCCGAGCCGGCTTTCTCTGACGTCTTGTGGGGAGGCCGAGGATTGGACGTACTGTTGCAGCTGGTCCTGATCTTTTCGGGCGTGCTCGGCGTGCTGAGCCTGCTCACCGAAGGCGAGGCGCCGGCTCATCCTTCCATTATGGTTCGGGAGGTGCCGAAAGAGCTGGCGGAGCTCACTGAGCTCTCCCTGGAGGAGGAGCGGCGATGACATCTGAGCCGTTGACCTACGTTTTAGTTGGAGTGATCGGCCTCTTCGGCGTGGGACTGTATGCCCTGCTCACCGTCCGCAATCTAATTAAGGTCATCGTCGCCCTGCAGATCCTGGCCAAGAGCGCTTTGTTGGCTCTGGTCGCGGCAGGCTATGCCGGAGGGGTTGTGCAGGTGGGTCAGAGTATCGCCGTGACTCTGATTGTGGCCGACACCATCGTTGCAGTTGTCGGTCTGGCGCTCGCCGTGCAGATCCGCCGAAGGATGGGTACGCTTGACGTCGGCGAGCTCTCCAGTCTGAGAGGTTGATGATGACGGCAATTCTGCTGGCACTCACAATCGGTCTTCCCTGGGTCGGGGGTCTCATTGCCTGGTGGGCCGGTGACCGCCGCCGCCGGATGCTCCTCGGATCGGCGGCGGTGTTCTCCGTCGCGGGGGGTCTGGCCTCGATCGGCCTGGTCCTGAACAGCGGCAGTTCCGTCGTAATCCGGATCGCGCTGGGCGGCGCATTTGGTGACCTGACTTTCGTCCCCGACGGCTTAGGCGTCTTCCTGGCGGCGGTGGCAAATGTCGTGGGCTGTCTGGCCGTGATCTTCTCCTTCGACTACATGCGCCACGAACGGCAGCTCGGCCGTTACTACGCCCTTGTCTTGCTGTTCATCGGCGCGATGTCGGGGTTGGTATTGACGGGGAGCCTGCTCTTCCTCTTCTTCTTTTGGGAGATAACGGCCTTCTGCTCCTATGCCTTGATCTCTTTTCACAATGACGACCCGAAGGCCGTTGCCGGAGGGGTCAAGGCACTGATTATCACTTCTCTGGGCGGCGTCGGGTTGTTAGCCGCCAGCCTGGCGATCCATGCGAACACCGGAAGTTATGACATCGATGTATTCCTGACTCAGGCCGGCTCGCTCGCACCTGCGACGCTAGCCCTGATCGCCTTTGGTGTTCTTGCGGCCGCCGCCGCCAAATCGGCCCAGGTGCCGTTCCACACCTGGCTTCCGGATGCGATGGAGGCCCCAACCCCAATCAGCGCGCTGATCCATGCTGCGACCATGGTCAATGCCGGTGTGTATGTCCTGGCTCGGTTCTTTCCCGCGTTCTCCCCGGTGCCAGGGTGGCAGACGAGCGTTGTGATCGTGGGGCTGGTCTCGGCGCTGCTGGCCGGCATCCTGGCTCTGGCCGTCTCCGACATCAAGCGGGTGCTGGCCTACTCTACGATCAGCCAGCTCGGCTACATGGTGGCCGCCATTGGTTTCGGCGCTGTGCTGGCCAGCCAGTTCCACCTGCTAAGCCACGCGTTATTCAAGGCACTGCTCTTTCTGGGAGCCGGGGCCGTGATCCACTCGGTCGGAACACGCGACATGCGCCAGATGGGTGGCCTGCGCCGGGAGATGCCCTTCGTACGATGGACATTCCTCATCGGCGCGCTCGCTCTTGCCGGGCTGCCGATCGTCAACGGGTTCTGGAGTAAGGAGGCGATCCTCGAGGCGGGGCTGGAGGCAGGGCTGTTGTGGGCGTATCTTGGCCTGCTGCTTGGGGCAGGGCTTACAGCTCTCTACACCTTCCGCGCCTATTGGATGGTCTTCGAAGGAGCTGCAGCGACGCCGCGCGAGGTCCATGACGCCCCATCCGCGATGCGTATCTCTCTGCTGCTTCTGGCAATCGGCTGCCTGACGAGTTGGCTGCTGGCCGGACCTTTCGGCCGACTCCTGGCCCTCACGCTTCCCTTCCATGCCTTGCATCCTGTCACCACGCTCGAGCTCGTGGTGGACGTCGTATCCCACCCATCCACAGCACTGGCGTTGTTCGTTGTGTTCGCGGGTCTGGCGTGCTGGGTGTTGAGAGCGAGATTGGCCCGCATTCCGGCCGTCCTCGCGCGCGCTGGGTTCTTGACTTCGTCAGACTTCGGTTTTGAGCCGCTCAACAAGCTTGTCGTTCGTTTGACGAATGGAGCGGCGAGCTGGCTCGGCCGGACCCAAACCGGGCAGCTCAACTGGAATATAGCCGGGATTGCCGGCGGGCTCTCCCTCGTGCTCGCCGTCATCCTGATCTGGGGATCATGAGATGAATAGTGTGCTTGCCTGGCTTCTCCTGCTCCCGCTCGTAGGTGCGCCGATTGTTTACCTCGTCGGGCGTCTGGTTCGGCGAAGAGGACCTGAGGGGAGGCCGCACACCGAGGCCAGCCCGTCGGCCTCCCGCTGGGCAGCCTTACTTGTCTTCGGCCTCGAGTGGATCCCGTTCTTCATCGTCGCCCGCGCCCTTGCTTCCGGCGGTCAGGCAGTCCTGCAAGGTCCCTGGGCGGGCACGAGCTCTTCGGCGTTGGTCCCGGTCCAGCTCCGTTTCGATGGGCTGAGCCTGCTCTTGACCGGAGTGGCGTTGCTCCTGGGAACGCTGGTCTGTGTCTTCTCGGCTCCCTACCTGGAGAGAGAGTTCGGCCAAGAGAAGTACTACGCCATGCTCCTGGCCATGGTGGGGGCGATGATCGGGCTTGGCGGCGCCCGCGACCTCTTCAACCTCTGGCTGTGGTTCGAGGTGATGGCGGTGACCTCGTATTTGCTGGTGGCGTTCTACCGAGGTCAACCGGGTTCGTTGGAAGCCGGTGTGAAGTATCTCGTCCAGAGTTCCGCCGGCTCGGTCATGGTGTTGCTCGGCATTGCCTTTGTCCTCGGCCATACCGGGACGCTGGATCTCGAGGCCCTGAGAAGCGCCGGGACGGCCTCGCCTCTCCTTCTGGTGGCCGGTGGGCTGTTCATCATCGGCTTCGGGGTGAAGGCTGCGCTCGTCCCCCTCCACACCTGGCTGCCCGACGCCCATGCCCAGGCGCCGAGCGGGATCAGCGCCATGCTCTCCGGAATCGTGATCGAGGCCGGCCTGATCGCTCTCTTGCGGGTCGTGACGGCCATAACAGCGACGAGCCTCTCGTGGGGCGTGATCTTGCTTTCATTCGGCGCGCTCAACATGCTTGTCGGGAACCTGATGGCGCTTCGCCAGTCGCAAGTTAAACGCCTGCTTGCGTACTCCAGCCTGAGCCATGTCGGCTATATGCTGCTCGGGTTGGGTGCCGGGATCTACCTGAGCGATGCGGCCTCGGCCCAAGGTGGGTTCTTCCATCTACTCAACCACGGCATGATGAAAGGCCTTGCCTTTCTCTCGGCCGGGGTTTTCCTGTACTGCCTGCATATCGCTGTCGGCGACCACGCTCCGCTCAAGATCAGTGACCTCTCCGGCGCGGCTCGACGCTATCCCCTGGCGGCCCTGGCTTTGAGTCTGGCGGTGCTGGGTCTCGGCGGGCTCCCTCCACTGGCCGGTTTCATGTCGAAGTGGCAGATTTTCGTGGCCGGTTTCTCAACCCACAGCCGATTCGTCGAAACACTGGTTGTATTTGCCGCCCTAAACAGCGTGTTGTCTCTGGCCTATTACGCGCCACTGGTCAATGCCCTCTACCGCCACGAGCCCTCGCCGGCCGTGGCGACCGGGCGCCCAATGCCGGCGTTGATGTCAATTCCGCTGACGCTGCTTTCGTTGGCGATCATCGTGGTTGGGGTGTGGCCGGGGCTGGTCACCTGGATCACCATGCCCGCCGGTCAGGCACTGGTAAGGGGAGTGCTGGTGGTGGCCCGATAGCCGGATGGAAGAACGATTGGCTCTGCAGAAACCGTGATGGCTCGGATCGCTGGAAAAGGGAAATGACGATGCAGGTCCTACTCACACCACCGGTCGCTTTTCTTGTCTACATGCTGCTGTCGGGCTTGCTGGTTGGGTTCGGTCGGCTCCTGGCCGGTCCGTCCCATGCAAACGCCAGCAAGTCCAGCACGTACGCCAGCGGCGAGGCCGCGCCGTCGGTCTCCGCCGCTCCCGGGTATCAACCGTTCTTCGTGGTGGCGCTGTTCTTCGCCGTTCTGCACCTGGGCGTGTTGATGCTCGCGACAGGTGTTCCATCCGCCATTAGCGCGGTCTACCTGATCGGGCTGCTCCTTGTCCTTGTAGTGCTTATCGTGTGACGAGGGGCGGAGAAACGAGAGTGAGGATTGAGCGAGGCCAGGAGTCTAAGCACAATGATGAGCTCATCTCTTAACCAGGTGCTCTCCCGGTTGAAGACCTGGGCGCGCGTCAATTCGCCCTGGGTCATCCATTTCAACACGGGTTCGTGCAACGGCTGCGACATCGAGATTCTGGCGACGCTGACACCGCGCTACGACCTCGAGCGATTCGGGGTGAAGCTCAAGGGAAGCCCCCGCCACGCCGACGTCTTGCTGTGCACGGGGCCGGTGACACGCCAGGCGCGCGCGCGGCTTGAACGCGTTTACAGTCAGATGCACGATCCGAAATTCGTCGTGGCCATCGGATCGTGCGCTCTTTCGGGCGGGGCGTTTCAGGGGTGCTACAGCGTGATGGGTGGCATCGACCGGGTGATCCCGGTAAGTGCCTATATCCCCGGTTGTCCGCCGCGCCCAGAAGCGATTATCGACGGCGTCGTCAAGCTGCTGACCAGCCTGCTGCCGAGCAAGGCCGTCTTGGAAGAGGCCGAGGTCGGAAGAGAGGGTCCGGACGGGAAAGAGCGCGCGCCGGCGCAAGGTGAATTGGCATGAATACGGATGAGGCATTGGAACTGGCGGAAAAGCTGGTGAAGGAATGGACGGTCGACCGCGCCACACCCCAACCGGGCCGGTTGGACCTCACGTTGGCCAAGCCCGACGATCTGCTCCCGGCCGTGGCGGCGCTGCGCGTTCAGCGGCTCGGGTACCTCTCGGCCATAACCGGGATCGATCTCGGTCTGGAAGCCAACGCGCTGGAGGCGCTGTACCACTTCTGCTCCGGTGAGGCCGTTGTGACACTCCGGATTCGTCTGCCGCGTGAAGGCGCCGCCGTGCCGAGCCTGTGCGAGATGATCCCCAGCGCAGGCCCATTCGAGCGGGAGCTGAGGGAGATGTTCGGGATCACGGTCGTTGACCTCCCCGATCCGGGCAAGCTGTACCTGCCGGATGATTGGCCCGACGGCCAGTTCCCCCTGCGCAAAGACTGCGATCCTCAGGTGCCGACCACGGCCACCGGGGAAGGAGGCCGATGATGTCGGTCAGGACTCCGCAAGAACGGTTCATCGTCCCGATTGGGCCCCAACACCCTGCGCTAAAAGAGCCAGGCCATTTCGAATTCACCGTCGATGGCGAGGTCGTGACAGGGGCTTCCGTGCGGTTGGGTTACGCACACCGCGGGATCGAGAAGGCTACCGAAGGCCGCAACTGGATCCAAAACCTGTATCTCCTGGAGCGGGTGTGCGGGATTTGCTCGCACATCCACGCCAGCGCCTATGCTCTCGGCGTGGAGAGCCTGGCCGGCGTGACTGTCCCTCCGCGCGCCCAGGCGATCCGCCAGTTGGTAGCGGAGCTCGAGCGGATCCACAGCCACCTCTTGTGGCTGGGTGTGGCGGCGCACGAATCCGGTTTCGAGACGCTCTTCATGTACACCTGGCGCGACCGCGAAAGGGTTATGGATTTGCTCGAAGCGATCAGCGGCAATCGTGTCAATTACTCGGCCAACGTTTTGGGCGGGGTAAAGTTCGACATCAGCGCCGAGCAAGCCGACGCGATCCTGGCCGGGCTCGAATTCCTCGAGGAACGGACGGACCACTATCTCGAGGTGATCCGTACGGATGCCCTGTTCGTGCGCCGGACGAGCGGGATCGGGGTGATGACCCGGCGGCAGGCCGAGGTGCTCGGCGCCGTCGGACCGACGGCCCGGGCCTCAGGCGTGCCGCGCGATATCCGCGTCGAGGCGCCCTACATGGCATACCGCGATTTCCCGGTGGTGATCGTGATGGATACCGCCGGTGACCTCAAGGCCAGGGTTGAAGTCCGGATCCGCGAGCTTTTTGAATGCTACCGCATGATCCGGGTGATGCTGCGCGACCTGCCCCCGGGGGAGTTGTCGGTTCGCATGCCGCGACGTGTCCCGGCCGGCGAAACGGTCAGCCGAGTCGAGGCGCCGCGTGGAGAGTTGTTCTACTTCATCAAAGGTAACGGGACCGATCAGCCCGAGCGGATCAAGGTCCGCACGCCCAGTATCTGCAACATGGATTCGGTCATCAAACTGGCGGTTGGGCATCAACTGGCGGACATGCCCATGATCCTCGCCGGGATCGATCCGTGTTTCTCCTGCAATGACCGAAGCCTGGTCGTCCGCCGTTCGCAATCCGCGGCCGAGCTCTGGAGCTGGGAGGCACTGCGGCTGCACGGCATCGAGGCTTACCGATGAGCGGTTTACAGAGTCTGACAGCCTTTCTCTTCTTCCCCGGCGGTCTCTTTTTGCTGGCAGCGGGGCTGATCTACGAATGGGTCGATCGCAAGCTCGTCGCCCAACTGCAGAATCGGATCGGGCCACGCTGGTTCCAGCCGTTTGCCGACATGCTCAAGCTGTTTGCAAAAGAGGAAGTCGTCCCTGATGGGTCGCACCATGGCCTGTTTGTCTGGCTGCCGGTCGCCGGGCTGGCCGGTGTCCTGGCGGCGGCGCTGTACGTCCCGATGGCCGGCTTTCCGGTTTCCTACCACTTCGCCGGCGACCTTATCGTGACCGCCTATCTGCTCAGCTTGCCGACCCTGTGCATCGGATTGGCAGGATCGAACACGAGAGACCGGTTCTCGCTGATTGGGGCAACGCGAACGCTCACGCAATTGTTCTCCTACGAGGTTCCGTTCCTGTTGTCGCTCCTGGGGCCGGCCCTCGTCGCCGGGAGTTGGGAGATCAGCCAGATCGCAGACTATGCCGGGGGCCGGTGGCTTGTGTTGACTCAGCCCATCGGCTTCGTGCTCGCGCTGATCGGCCTGATGGGGAAGCTCGAGCTCCCGCCCTTCGACGCGCCGGAAGCTGAGACCGAGGTCGTGGCGGGCGCCCTGACCGAATACAGTGGAAGAGGTCTGGCGCTTTTCCACCTGGCGAAGGTGGTCGCTCTGGTTGTCGGACTGACACTGGTTGCGGCGTTCTATCTCGGAGGTGTGCAGGGGATCCTCGTCTTCATACTGAAGACCATTCTTCTGCTGGGGGTGGTGGCCGGCCTTCAGGCACTCTTGGCCAGGCTGCGTATCGACCAGACTGTCGGGCTGTGGTGGCGCTACGGTGTGATCCTGGCCCTGCTCCAGTGGCTGGTGATCATAGGGTGGGAGGTAGTGACAGCATGAGAATCGGAGCCATGTTGGGCGACGTTCTAAGATCTCTGGTGCGTGCTCCCGTGACGGAGCTATACCCGTTCGAAAGGCACCCGGCTCCCGAGCACCTGCGGGGACAGGTGGTCTGGAACCCGGAGAAGTGCACCGGCTGCGGTCTGTGTGCGATGGACTGCCCGGCCTTGGCGATCGAGCTTACGGTCGTGGATAAGGCCGCCAAGAAGTTCATCTTCCACTACCATGTCGATCGGTGCACGTTTTGCGCCCAGTGCAGGGTGAGTTGCCGTCAAGGATGTATTGAGCTCTCGAGCACAATTTGGGAGTTGGCGGCCCTCGGCCGCGAGTCCTATGCGCTCGAGTACGGGAATGTGGCCGATGCCGAGACCCTCCTGGCAGGTGGCGCTGTCGATAACCCTGCGACACCTGCGCCGAGCTGATCGGCTGGCGAAGGTGGCGATTGTGGGAATGGGCCAGACTCTGAGAGGTGATGACGCCGTGGGCCCGACTGTAGCGGGCGAGTTGGAGCGCTCACTGATGGAGAGCGAGTCGGTTCTCATCCTGGATACGGGCCCGATGCCGGAGAATTTCACCGGTACGATCCGCGATTTCGGACCGGCCTTGGTCCTGCTTGTCGATGCGGCGGATATGGGTGAGATCGGCGGGAAGATCCATCTTCTCGACTACCGAGATTGCACGGGTCTTAGCGCTTCCACACACACGCTCCCGCCTTCCGTCATCGCTGACTACATGATCCAGGAGATGGGCTGTGAGGTCGCCCTGCTCGGCGTTCAGTCGCTTCAGACGGACATCGGAGCTCCGCTCTCGGACCCGGTCCGCTCCGCCGTAAATCAGGCCGTCGCCGGGATTGTCGAGACCTTCAGCGTGCACGGGTTTGCAGGCCCACGGGCAGAACCAAGTCGCTCAGAAACCGACGAGGGCTTGGCAGGTTGGCCGAACACAATTATGGGAGCGGCTCCCTTGGAGGAAGTCTAGGCAGATGGCTAAGATACTGATCATTGACGACGATCCGGACATGGTGCTGGCAGCCAGGCTCAGCCTGGAGGCGGGCGGTCACACGGTCGTGTCTGCACCCAGCGGCCGCGAAGGAGTCCGCATCCTGCCGGAGGCCAACCCCGACCTGATCATCCTCGACGTCATGATGGAAACGACGACGGAGGGCTTCCAGGTCGTGCTGAAGCTCCGCAGTGCGGATCCCGCATCACGGTTGGCCGCCTACAGTCACATCCCGATTCTGATGCTGACGGCGGTGCATTCAACAACGGACGTGCGATTCAAACCGGATGAAGATTACCTGGCTGTGGATGCCTTCGTCGACAAGCCCATAGATCCCGATCAGCTCGTGGCGCAGGTCAATTCCCTGCTGGCCGAGAAATCCGGTCCTGCCCGAAGAGACTGAGGCCGAGGTGGATGTGGTTGTGGCAACGCCAGGATTGCCGAAGTCTGAGGCAAGCTCTCACGAAGGAGACTTGATCCGCCTCCGCTGGGGGGTAGGTCTGGCCCTTTTGCTGGCGACGCTTGTCGGCGTGTACGGGCTTCGTCTCACCCTTCCGATCGCGACCATGCTGGCACTGGGTGTGATCGTCGTCACCTCGAATGCGGGCATTCGGTGGGCGGCGAATGCGAAGCCGCGACTCAGCCGGAGGTCGATCTACCTGGCGTTCACCCTGCTGGATTGGGCCGTGCTTCTCGTGATCATCCAGTTCACCGGTGGGGTAGAGAGCCCGGCGGTCCTGCTGGTGCCTGTCCAAGTCCTATTGACGTCTATCCTCCTGCCTGGCCGGTTCGTGTACTTCTTTGGTGGACTGACGTTCCTCGGAGTAGGGGGGATCGCCATCGCCGAGGCGACTGACTGGCTCCCGCATCACAACATGCTGCCCGTAACTGGACCGGAGCTGTACCGCGAGCCCGCGCTGTTGGCTGGGTCCCTGGGGTTGCTGGCTGTGGCGATCGTTCTGACGGTTGTCTTGTTCGTGCCCTTCCTGGACGAGCTCGAAACCAGGAAGAGGCAGGTCGACACGCTGTACCAGGGGATCTTTGCCGTCTCCAGCAGTTTGGAACTGCCGCAGGTCCTTGACCGGCTTGTTCGGGGTGCCACGACCGCCCTAGAAGCCGAAGCGGCCTCAATCCAACTTCTCGACCCATCCGGGACGCAACTCTCCATGACAGCCGCCTACGGTTTGAGCAAGCGATTCATGGAGAACGGCTCAAGCACGATCATCGCCGCCCCGCTGGACCAGGTCGATCCGTTGGGGAGAACGGAGATCGTCGACGACGTGCTGCTCAAACCTGACCTTGCCGGCCTGTCGCAATTCGTCGAGGAAGACATCCGCTCCTTCCTCTCAGTCCCACTGCAGGGTAGGCACGGTCCTCTTGGCGTCCTGCGGGTCTACGGTCGACGCCCGAGGAGCTTTGGTGCACAAGCAGCCGAGTTTGGGACGGCGATTGCCAGACAAGGCGCGGCGGCGATTGAAAACGCCATGGCCTTCGAAGGACTACGCCGGACGGATCAACTGAAATCACAGTTTGTGCGGGCTGTGACGCATGAATTGCGCTCGCCCGTCGCTGTGTCTCAAAGCCTGCTAAGAGTCGTCATCCGACAAATTGGAGGCAGCCTCAACGACCTGCAGCGCGACATCCTCTCACGACTTTCAGACCGTCTCGATGCCCTCCAGCTTCTGATCGACGACTTGCTCGATCTGGCCGCAGGCAAGGTGGAGGGTCTCGAAGGGGAACTGACGCCAGTCTCGGTGGAATCGGCGGTTTTGAGCGCCATCGACCGGCTGGAGGGCCCGGCGGCTGAGAAGAATATCCGGGTCAAGGTCAACTCTCTGCAACGGGGGATGACGGTCGTCGGGAGCGAGGAAGGCCTAGGCCGGGTCTTTATCAACGTGATCGGGAATGCGATCAAGTACACCCCGGCCGGCGGCGAAGTGAACGTGCGCATGGAGCGTCGCAGCAACGAGGCGGCCGTGACCGTGACCGACACCGGCATTGGCATCCCCGAGGTGGACTTGCCGCATCTATTCGATGAGTTCTACCGGGCGAGCAATGCCAAAGAAACGGGAATCCAGGGGACAGGGCTGGGCCTGGCAATCGTTAAGGATCTGGTTGAGCGCTACAACGGCCATGTATCAATCCAGAGCCAAATCGGGCAAGGGACGACGGTCAGCGTGGGTCTGCCCCTCAGCGGCGGCCCCATCCCGGGCGTCCAGTAGCTGGTGCGCGGGCCGAGGATAGGATGAGTTGGACCGGCGCGTCGGATCTGTCTGATGTTTCATTGGAGCATGGGGAACAATGCGGAGTGACCGGTCAGGAGAAGGATCATGAAGATTATCGATGACGCCATGGACCAGTGTCTCGTCTGCATTGGCTACACGTTTGAGCACGATACCCCTCTGGATCGGGACATCGCACTTGGTAACTACATGCCCGGCGTGCGTCAGAAGGTATGGTGGCGTTGGTACCAGACCTATCTCGGATTGCGGACGCTTGTGGCCTACATCGGCCCGCGCCCCGTAGGGCACATCGAGTTCATGCCTGTTGAGCACGCACCGCGGCCCGTGGCTGCCGAACGGTTGATGATGATCAACTGCCTCCTTGTAGCAAGAGACGTGCGAGGACAAGGGGTAGGCAGGGCACTCCTGGAGGCAGCCGAGGCAGAAGCGCAGGCAAGGATGGATGGAATGGCCGTCATTGCACACTCGGATGGCGAGCGTCTCCCTGCCGGTTTCTTCGAGCACATGGGCTATCGTCACGGAGCGAATCGCGGGGCAGATCTGCTGATGACCAAGTCCTTCACCACCATCCGGCCGCCGTCCTTCTTGCCGATCCGATTTGATCCGCAGCCCGTCGCCGGTCGCGTCCAGGTCGACTACTTCCATTGTTCCCAGTGCCCGATGTCGGGAGTCGCCTTGCGGAAGATCAAGCGGGCCGCCCGCAGACGGCCGGTGCCGGTCGATGTGCGCGTCTTTGAGACGTGTGAACGGGCCGAGGTCGAGCGGTGGGGGCTATCGCGTGCGGTCTTCGTCGATGGCCGGCAGGTTGAGGGTCCGCCGTTCAGGGCGGAACGGGTGATCGAAGCGATAGAAGCCGCGGTGCAATCGCACACTCTGTGCGCGGCCTAGCGCCTGCCCTCAGCCTGTGTGCGAGGTGTGCTGATGCCGGACCACCAATACCGGTCGGTTGGCCCTTTCGACAACGCGATCTGTGATACTCGCCTCGAAGAGGCGGTGCAGGCTGTGCGCAGCATAGGTCGATCCTAAGGCCACTAAATCGTATTCGCCGGTGTGGATCTCGTCGATGATCTGGCCGATCACCGTCCCATGCCGCAGACTGACGAGCGTTTCGAGGCCAAACTTGCGCAACGCCTCGCGGCCGGCTCTCAAGTTGCGGGCTTGCGGGTTATCCATTTGGAGCAGGGCACCCCAGTTGTCCTCGATCTCGTGTAGCATCGGGTATTCCAGCGGTGGCTTGGGAACGACGTACAACAACGTGACCTCAGCCTTGCAGGCGTGCGCGATCTGCCCCACCAGGTCGATCGTCTCCGCCGGATACCACAAATCACCGCTGCAGAGAAGGATGCGCCTCAGCGCCGGTCGATCGGCCGGAACCACGAGGATCGGTGTCGCCACTTGCTGCAGCACCCGACGGGTCGAAGGACCGCGCAGCCAACGCCTCAACCAGCTGCCGCGTTCGAGTAAGCCCAGGACCACGATGTCATATCGGCCCTTCGCCGACTGGGACACGATGGCCTGCCTTGGGAATTCCGACCGGGAAACAACCGGGCAATCGAGCCCGGCCTCGGCCAGTTCGTCGCGCACAGCCTCGGCGGCCCGCCCCGCAAGGTGCTCCCATGGATGACCGGCGGGGGCCTGCAGCACCGTTACCTTTGCCCGTAGAGATGTGGCGAGGAACGCGCCGAATGTTGTTGCCGGTGCGCTGGCAGGCGTTCCATCCGTGCAGAGCAGGAGATGCAACCCCGACCTCCTAACGAAAGATGAAGATACCGGCGGTCCCGGCCGCGATGAGGATGAGAGCCGGCGGGACTTTGAACACCGTGATGAGAATCAGGCTGGCGAGGCCAAGCACGATCGGCGGCCAAGCCTGCCATCCGCCTTCACCCGCCAATTGGTAGGCGGTGACCAGCAGCAGCGCAGCCAGTGCGGGGGCCAACCCTTTCACAAACCCTCCGATCCAGGCCTCTCCCCGCAGCTGGTTCAATAAGGCGGCTACGGCCAGCATGATGACGGTGGGAGGAAGGATGGCCCCGGCGAGGGCGATCAGGGCCCCTGTCGTCCCTCCAACGCGGTAGCCGACGAACATCGCCAACTGGAGCGCATCCGATCCCGGGAGTACGCTCGAGTAGCCGACTGCTTCGATAAACTCCTCGCGGGTCATCAGCTTCCCCACCGCCTCGGAATAGAGCAATCCCACCGAGGCCGACCCCGAAGTCGTCAGGAGGTTGACTTTCAAGAACGTGAGGAATAGCGACCACCAGTTATCCATACAACCTCCGCGACTTCAGAATTCCCCCGCCAGATAGGCTCGAGTCCTCGGCTGCTGTGGATTCTTGAAGACCTGCTCAGCCGGGCCGTGTTCGATGAGTTCCCCCAAGTACATGAAGATCACGTAGTCGGCCAGGCGTCGCGCCTGGCGCAAGACGTGCGTGACGAGGATGATGCTGTAGTCGTTTCTGAGTTCCAGCAGACGGCCCTCGATTCGTTGGGCTGAAAGCGGATCCAGCGAAGAAGTGACCTCGTCGCACAACAGCACCTCCGGCTCCACAGCCAGGCCGCGTGCCAGGCACAGGCGCTGTTGTTGGCCGATCGAGAGGGCCGAGGCCGGTTCGTTCAAGCGGTCCTTGACCTCGTCCCACAATCCTGCCGCGCGCAATTCTTTCTCGACCAGCGTCTCCAGCTCGGCGCTTTTGAGGGAGCCGTGCAGTCGCGGGCCATAGGCCACGTTGTCGAAGATCGACATCGGCAGCGGGAACGGTCGTTGGGCGAGCAAACCGATTCGCTTGCGGATCTCGGTCACATCCATGTCCGGTTCGTACAGATTGCGACCTTTGAACAGCACTTGCCCCCAAACGCGTACGCCCTCGGTCAGCTCAACGAGGCGGCACATCGATCGTAGGAGTGTCGTCTTACCGCAACCGGAGGGTCCGATGATGGCGGTCACCTGGCGGGACGGGATGTCGACGCTCACGTCCCGGACTGCCTGTTGGCTGCCGTAGGCAACGTTCAGCCCGCGGATCTGTATCACAGGATCGAACATTACCTAACCTCAGATCCGGTCAGTCGGTTGGGCCATGCAAGAACGACCTTGGTGACCTGCGAATGGCTCCACCCTGTCGCGCCGCAGCCCACACCCCGGGAATTGGGGCGGGGGGTGAAGTCGGGACCCGCTTCTTTGCGAAGACGAACCGACACCCAGTGATCACTCCCGTGGAAGGAGAGCAAGCCATCCATTCAAGAAGCCTCAGCGGACCACGTTCCGCGTTAGGCGTCGCGTCAGTAGCCGCATGGCAAGACTGATGGCCAGGATGATCCCGGTCAGAATCAAGGCCGAAGCATAGGCTCGCTCCTGCACCTCGGGCACCGGGGTACCCAGCTGGAAGAACACAGCCAAGGGGAGCGAGGCCACCGGCCGGAAGAGCGAGTTTGGTAGACGATCGGTATAGCCGGCGGTGAAGAGGACCGAAGCGGCATCGCCAATGCCTCTCCCGAATCCGAGAAGAAGTGCTGTCAGCAGGCCAGGGAGGGTTTGACGGACCATCACCTTCAGGGCCGTCTCCAATCGGGTCGAGCCCACGGCGAGCGAGGCTTCCCTTAACTCCATGGGGACCATGCTCATGACTTCGTCCATGGCGCGAACCATGATCGGTAGTTCCAACAGGGTCAGGGCCACAATCCCTCCCAGAAGCGAGGCTCTTAACCCCACCAGGAGCATAAGGGTGAAGCCAAACGCCCCGTATACGATCGAAGGGATTCCCCACAACACGTCGAGTGAGAGTCTGGCGAGGTTGACCCAATGCGAGTTGGTGGCGAAGTTATGGAAGTAAAGCGCTACCATCAATCCCAGGCAGAAGCTGAGAAGGGTCGCGCCGCCGGCCAACGCCAGTGACCCCGTGATGGCGTTGAGGATGCCGCCTTCCTTGCCCAGATAGTATCCACCCTTTGGAAGCTGGGTCACCATCGCCAGGTTGAGGGCGGGCAATCCCCGGACGACCACCGTAACCAGGATGATGATCAGGCTGCCGACGACGATCAGGAAGGAGGCGATCATCAGCCCCAGGAAGAGGCGCTCCTCGAAGTGCTTCATGAATCTAGCCACTCAGGCCGCCCTCCTCACTGCGCGCATCAAGGCAATCCTGGCCGCCACGGTAAAGATGAGGACGACAAGCAGGAGCACGAAAGCCGCCGCCAACAAGGCTGAGTCGTACAGGGGAATGGACATCATCTCCCCGTAGTTGTTGGCGATCAGGGCGGCAAGGGGATAACCGGCGTCAAAAACCGAAATGGGGATCTTGGGTACGTTCCCCACAACCATCATCACGGCCATTGTCTCACCGAAAGCGCGGGAGAACCCCAGGACCACGGCGGCGATCACCCCCGGGGAAGCTCGGCGCAGGACGACACCTTTGACCATCTGCCAACGTGTGGCCCCCAACGCCAAAGCTGCTTGACGCAAGCCGTCAGGCACGGCACGCAGAACCTCCTCTGTTGTCGAGATGATGACGGGGAAGACCATCACGGCGAGCACCACCCCACCGGCGAAGACGCTGTATCCAGTGGGGTTGTCGGCGCGCAAGAAACTCATGCCGCCTAAGCGTCCCCCGACCCGAGGAATGATCACGTCCCTGATGAACGGGACCACGGTCAAGATCCCCCACAGACCGTAAACCACAGAAGGGATGCCGGCGAGCAAATCTATAAGCGGTTTCACAGGTTCCCGCAGGCGGCGCGGGGCGTACTCGGCCAGGAAGATGGCGGTCAACAAACACACCGGAACGGCCAGGATCATCGCCAGCGTCGTCACCCAGAGTGTGCCCGAAAGGAAGGGTAGGAAGCCAAACTCCCCGCGCAGCGGCCGCCACACCACGGAAGTCAGCACACGGTGCAAAGGGGTTATGTCCAGCAGTGGCTTGGCGCGCAGGTAGAGCGCCAGGGCGATGATCGGTGCCAATGCGGTCGACAAGACCGTGACCACACCGATCGAGCCGCCCGCAACTCGATCTTTGAGCCGCCGTAGCTCGGGTCTTCGCAGAAGCCTATCCAAGCTTCTCTAGCTCAGCCTGTGTCTGGGCCTCGGTCAGCGGGATGAAGCCGGTTTCCTCGGTGAACGCCTGCCCTTCGGTCAACACCCAGCGCAAGAATTCTAGAGTAAGTCCAGTCGGCTTGCCCTTGCTCACAAGGTTGAGGCCGCGAGCGGGTGGTGATGGATAGCTACCATCGGCGATCGCCGCCATCAAATCGGACTTTGTGGCGTAGAAGGCCTCATCAGCCGAGAGTTGTCCATCGTCGTTAAGGTCGATCGGAATGATCGCCAGACCTGCAACCGGACCGTGGGTATCGGCGTCGTACGCATAGTTGAGATTGTTGTAGCCTACACCCAAAGGATCTTGGACGACTGCTTCGGCGAGCCCGGGATCGCCATTAACCGCAATCCCTTGAAGATCCTCTTGAGCCAAGTCACCGATGTAGATAGCCCAGGTCTCGGCGGCCCCGGCGGCGTCGGACCGGGTATACACGTGAATCTCGTCAACCAGACTCGGGTCTCCCAGCACCTCTCCCCAGGTCGTGGACTTCAACGTCCAGATCGCCCCAAAAGTGGAGGCACTCATACCCTGGGCCTGAATCCGCGCGAGGTATGGGTTTTGGGCGTTCATCGTCGGCACGACGGCATCTCTGGTCACAGCCACCCAGAAGGCTCCCTGATCCGTCTCTTCTTGACGGATGGACCGCGAGACCATCCCGAGATCCACGGCCCCACCCAAGACATCGGTCATGCCTTTGCCCGCGCCTCCGGCTGAGATGTCGAACGTGACGGCAGGATGTAGTTTCTGGAATTCCTCTCCCCAGCGCTGGACCATTGGGTAGAGCGCGAAGGCGCCCGAGATCGTGATCGTGCCGCTCAACTCGCCGCCGACCGAGCCTTGTTGGACGGGGGTGCAACCTGCGAGTACCAGGACGAGCGACAACGAGCCGACGAACAATGCGGAGGTGATTCTGGCCGCGAAGCGGCGAGGGGTTCGGTTGTCGAATGCGGTCCTTCGTCCAGACTTGAACATCATTCAGTCTCCTCCCCCGGAGGGGGAAACGCTCCAAGGATGTCAGACCACCCTCGACGGATCAACTCGGTGTGTCCTGTTACTCCGGTATCCCGCAAGCGGGGGTCGGCGGTAGTCCGGAGAGTTGCCCCTGTGCGCGGCCCGACACGCGCCTCATCGAGTGTGGGATTGACACATTCTCATTCTGCGCCTGTCAAGCTGAGGCTGGAAAGGAGTCCTCGAGAATCTGATGCAACGAGGGGAAGGGGTGTCTCATTGGGGGATCGGTCCGGTAGCGAATATCCCCGATAGAAGATGTCCGCTTGGATCAGTTGCTGAAAGGGGCACCCCAATCCGTGAGTAGGTCTCTTTCGGGTTACGCACAGTTCGTGCGACCCCGCACATGACTATTATCCGCCGGTTGTGACCGCCCGAGCGCCGGCATGCGATATCGAACCTTGGGATTGATAACGGCCACCATCCATCTTACACCATCTCACATGAAATGCTGACCGCCCAGGCTCTTCGGCCTCTTCGGAGCCCGGGGTGCATTCCATTTTCGGTGGCATGAACCCATGCGGCCGATGGTGCCTCGGTGTGAAAGCGCGCCTTCTCCAAAGCCATGTCGGCCTTCGTTGAATCCTGTTCCTTAAATGCGCGAGGTCAAGGTACACGCTGGGGTGGCCGAAGCCTGGCTCTTGCCCATCGGTGCAATAACGGCCCCCTTCGCCCCCCACACTGCGCGCCTTTATGGTTTCTCTCCAGGGGGCATGGGGCGGGCCTTTCACTCCTGCCCCCTTGGCCCCCTGGAACCTCTCAACCCCGGTAAGAACTTCCGGGGCGATCGGCCCCCCACCCCGGAAAGCGGCCGTTGGTGGCACGTGCCCCAGCGCGTCAGCTCGGCCGCTCTTTTTGGAGCCCGGCCTCGGCCACGCCATGGCGACCCTGGTTGAATCCGGCTGCCTCAACGTACGAAGTCAACATTCAAGCAGGGATGGCCGAGCTCGGGCCATTGTAGAGGACTCCATCAACGGCCATTTGCGTAGGGGGTAGTGGGAGGCGTGGAGGGAGAAGGGGGGAAACGCACTTT
>Ga0299915_10000533_pt1 | contig 28562 bp, 28 predicted proteins | sample RVTome_13_FD_200263 | JGI IMG/M metagenome (GOLD analysis project Ga0299915, IMG submission 200263) | Soil microbial communities from uranium-contaminated site in the Upper Colorado River Basin, Wyoming, United States - RVT92D227 (version 2) ...
TTGGCCCAAGTCAATTTTAAATTTATCAACATAAGGAATTGGCGCAGGATTGACCCCATTAAGCATGGCTAAATAAAATTCCACATAACCGCCGAACTGAATAAATTCGAAAGCTTGAGAAAGTAAACTTGAAGATTTTACCTGACAATCAACATATTGGATTTTATTTTCTTTTACGATATTTTGAGTAATGGCGAAGCGCTGTTGGATACGCTTTGGATAAAGATTTGAGCCTACAAATAGAAATAACAAATTTTTTTGATTTGACGTTGGAAATCGCAAACCTTCCATTAGGTGGTGATTGAGCTCCGGTATGTCGAAAATTGCAGTAAAATTTTTTGCGTTTTCATTTATTTGGTTTTTGGTAACGTGTGCAGCTCCCAAAAGATGGCGGCTGGCAACAAAAACAATTTGTTTATCAAACATTCTTTGTGCCAGCTGCTTTGCCGGATTTTCCCTTATCGGAATATTGACGTTTGCCTCTTTGATAATTATGCCCATTGCTTTTGTCAAAGATTCAATATCCTGTTTTGCTATATCAACGATGCCTGTTTTGGAGACCATAGCTAATTGGCCGATTATTGAATAGCCAAGCGCCATGCGTGGTTGCTTTGAGGGATTGAAAGTCGGGATTATTTGATAGAAGGGCACTTTTTGTTCTTTGGCAAAATCTATTAACGCGCAACCTGTACCGATTGCCATCCATTTGGCTTTGGCTTTTTGCGCCTGATGGGCATTTTGCACGGTTTCCTCAGTAGTTCCGGAAAAACTAGAACAGATAACTAGAGTTTTTTCATCTACATATGAAGGCAAATCGTAATCGTTAACACGAACAAGGGGATATTTAAGTTTATCCGCAAACACAGACTCAATTACTCTTGCTCCAAGCCCAGAGCCGCCCATGCCGCACATGATAATTTTATCAATATTACGATAGGAGTTTGAAACTTCAAGCCTTTCATTTGCTTCCCAAGCGTGAAGACATTGTTTAGATAGTTCGTCGATAGAGGAGAGAATATTTTCCTTATCTAATTTTTTAATCTCTTCTAAGCTGTCAAGATTTAACATATTTGCTAAAGACTATCTATCTATTCTAGACACTTCTTGTGTTATAATCAAGACAATTTTAATCAGCATTTATGATAGGCTTCTTAAGGGGAAAAGTTTTTTTAAAGGACGGTAATTCGGTTATTTTGGATGTTAAGGGAGTTGGATATAAGGTGTTGGTTGTGCATGATGTTCTAGCAAAAGCTGCCAAGGGAAATCCTTTGGAACTTTTTGTCTATACCTACGTCAGGGAAGATGAAATATCCCTTTTTGGTTTTTTGGATGCATCAAGCCTTAAGCTTTTTGAAGATTTGATTGGCGTTTCGGGTATCGGGCCAAAAACCGCAATGCATGTTTTTTCCGTCGGCGATAGAAATCAAATCGTATCCGCAATCACAACAGCCGATGTCTCATTTTTCAAATCAGTTCCGCGTCTTGGTCAAAAAAATGCCCAAAAAATAATCATTGAATTGAAAAATAAATTCGGGTCAATTGCGGAGATTGATTTAAGCGGAGAAGATGTTTCTGAAAATAAAGAAGCAGTAACTGCATTAAAAGGCTTTGGTTTCACAAACAGAGAAATTAACGAGGCAATAAGAAAAGTTAAAAAAGAGGGACAAGAAATTGCGGAAACAATTAAACTAGCGCTGAAATACCTGGGGAGATGAATCAAGAAGCATGAATCATGAATTAAGGATTGGACTTTTTCCCATGATTCTTGATTCATAATTCATTACTCAAATCTATGAAAAATTCTAAGGTCAAAAAGGAGAAAGAAAAAATTGAAAAAGTAAGTCCTGAAGAGGAAATTTTATTTACCTCTTTAAGGGTCAAAGAGTGGGATGAATTTCATGGTCAAAAGCTCGTTAAAGAGTCTTTGAAAATTACCATAATTGCATCCAAAAAAAGAAAAGAAGCCATAGAGCATGTGCTTCTATATGGTCCTCCCGGACTTGGCAAGACAACGCTGGCCCACTTAATTGCTAAGGAAATGAGAACAAACATTCGAGTGACTTCCGGCCCTGCCATTGAAAGAGCAGGAGATTTGGCATCAATTTTGACTAATCTGGAAAAGGGAGACATTCTTTTCATTGATGAAATTCACAGACTTAATAAGGTGGTTGAGGAAACTCTGTATCCTGCGATGGAGGACTATGCGCTGGATATTATTTTAGGAAAAGGGCCGTCTGCCAAGAGTTTGCGACTTGACCTTCCTCAATTTACGATAATTGGTGCAACCACCAGAATAGGACTCATGTCGGCACCTCTTAGAGATCGTTTTGGGATAATTCATAGGCTTAGTTTTTATTCACCCTCTGAGCTGGAGATTATAATCGCTAATGCGGCAAAAAAGTTAAAAGTAAAAATGGATAAAGACAGTATCAGAGAAATTGCCAAAAGGGCCAGGGGAACTCCGAGAATTGCCTTAAAGCTTATCAAAAGGGCCAGAGACTATGCTCAGGTTAAATCAAAAGGGGATATAGATAGGGTAAACATTGTTCAGGCATTGGATTTGTTGGGGGTTGATCTTTTCGGATTGGATGCGCTTGACAGAAAATATTTAAAAAACATTATTGAAAAACATAGCGGTGGACCGGTTGGCGTGGAAACCATTGCGGCATCAATATCCGAAGATATAGGAACGGTTGAAGAAGTAGTGGAGCCCTATTTGTTGCAGCTTGGCTTTATAAAAAGAACTAAGTCCGGTCGAGTAGCCACAAAATTCGCCTACGAACATTTGGGAAAAAAAATTAAAGAAGACAAAAAACAACAAAAACTACTATAAAAGCTCTTATTTATTATTATTTATTATTTTAGAAGTTTGCAGCAGACTGTCTTTAGATGGTAGTTTTACGCTAGAACCGCCTCCTAAGTTTAAGTCTACCATTCCTTGTCGTATAACGTCAGTAGGTAACTCTCTGCAATACCGCCATGGAAGTTTTTTATTTCTTGTTTCTGTCCTTCTTTCTTTACTGCTCATAAATTATGAATATACATTATTAATGTTTTCTTGTCAAGGCTAAAATCGGCTCTAAAAGCCTAATCGAAAGATTCCCTGAAAAAAAGGATTAAAGGTTATAACTGTTTGAAGAACAAAGGTAAACAAAACTCCCAGAATTAAAAATTTATTAAACTTGAAGATCGTCTTTCCTCTGATAACAAAAGCAAGAATCATATGTGATACAATGAGCGTGTTGAAGACTATAGTCCGTGCCAAAGTTTCAGAAAGCCCATTATCAAGAAGAATTTTAAACGTCAGGAGAAGCAATGCGGCAATAGATAAGCCAACAGCGCCTATAAACAAAAGACGGCCGTTATCGAGTATTGGAGAATTGGGATTTCTGGGCTTGCAGCTTAGAACACTGTGGTCTTTGTTGTCGGAAGCTAAGGCCAAAGCGGGTAAGCCGTCTGTAACCAGGTTGATCCAAAGAATCTGAATTGGAAATAATAGAATTAGCTTGGGATATAAAATACTTGCGCAAAAGACAAGAGAAAGTTCCGACAAGTTTCCTGTCAGCAGGTAGGTGATTGACTTAAGGATATTGTTATAAATGGTTCTTCCTTCTTCTACTGCGGAAACAACCGTTGCGTAGTTGTCGTTTGTCAGTACAATATCGCTTGCTTCTTTGGCGACTTCAGTTCCTGATTCCCCCATTGCCAGTCCTACGTCCGCACGCTTTAAAGCAAGAGCGTCATTAACGCCGTCTCCAGTTACTCCAACCACATATCCCATTCTCTTGAACATTGTTACAAGTCTTAATTTATCTTCAGGTTTAGTGCGAGCAAAAATTCTAGTTTTTAAAATAATTTTTTCTAATTGCTCATCTGATAGTTTTTTTATCTCTTCTCCCGTTGTAATGTCATCATCTTTCTCTAGTAGTCCTATTTCTCGGGCTATTGCCGAAGCGGTCAGTATATTATCTCCGGTTACCATAACGGTTCTAATTCCGGCTCTCCTGGCATCTTCAACTGCAGCTTTTGCTTCGGGTCGGGGCGGGTCGTAAATTGCGACTACCCCCAAAAAAGTTAGATCTTTTTCTGCATCTTTCCTCTCAATGTCTCCTGTATGGTTAGACATTCTTGTTCCGAAGCCAATAACTCGGTATCCTTCTCTGGCGTACTCCTCATAAACTTTATTTATCTCCTTTTTTTCTTTTTCAGAAATTTTGCTTTTTTCCAAAATTATTTCTGGTGCACCTCTGACAAAAATATGTTTTCCCCCGGTTGGTGGATTATCTTGCCAAATAGTTGTAGCGGTTGAGGTTTCAGGATCGAAAGAGTACTCTTCGAGGATCTTTCCTTCCTTTTTTATGTCTTCTAAATTGCCGGTTTGTTCTTTTGCCCAGACAAGCATAGCGGCATCTGTTTTATCTCCGAGAAGGTCAAAGGAGTTTTTCTCCTTTTTTTCAATAATAGATGCTGTATTTCCCAACACGCAAGCCCTTATGAGTCCTTTCATATATTCATGCTTAGGCGTCCAATTTTTTTTGACTTTCATAATGTTCTGGGTTAGCGTTCCTGTTTTATCGGTTATTATTATCTGGACTGCTCCAAGGGTTTCAACGGACTGCATACGTCTTACGATGGCTTTTCTTTTTGCCATTTTTGAAGTCCCGATTGCTAAAGCAATGGTAACAACAGCGGGTAAACCCTCTGGTATAGCAGCAATGCTGATGCTAACAGCAACAAGCAAAAGAGGAATGAAGCTTTTGCCTTGAAGAATGCCGATTGGCACAATGAGTGCTGCAATAACGAGTATTGTAATGGATAAAGCCTTAGCTAACCCATCTAAGCGTTTTTGCAAAGGAGTCTTATCGGGGGCAACGGAGGCTAGGGTTTGAGCTATTTGGCCAAAACGGGTGCCCTTTCCGATTTGTTCAACTGTGAATTTAGATGTACCTTTGGTTACAAGCGTCCCTGAAAAAATCGGATCATTGAAGTTTTTTATTACCGATAATGACTCTCCTGTCAGAATTGACTCATCAATTTCAAGAAATTTGCGAGAAATTATTTTGCCGTCTGCCGGAATCCTGTCTCCTTCTGAAATAATGACAACATCGCCCGGCACCAAGTCTACTGCATAAACCTCAGTTACTTTTCCATCTCTTATGACGCGGACAACGGATATTACGTAGTCTTTTAATTTTTCTAAAGATTTTTCCGCTCTATATTCCTGAACAAATCCAAAAAGAGCATTAAGCAATAAAATAATTAAAATAAGTATTCCATCAAGCATGGAATGGGTTATGAAAGAAAGTATAGATGCCAGAACTAGAATTCCATTAATAAAAGTAGGAAATTGAGATAAAAAAAGCGAGAGAGCGGAAATTTTCTCCTGAATTTTGATTTCATTTTTACCGAAGATTTTTTGTTTCTCAAACACTTCTAGCGCATTTAACCCGTTTTCCATACTTTATATAATATCATTTCGAGGACGATACTGAAGCGCCTCTGCGACATGGGTCTGATTTATTTCTTTTAGTCCTTCCAGATCTGCGATGGTTCTTGCCAGCTTTATAGTTCGGTTATATGATCGGGCAGATAAATTCATTTTCACGACCGCTAATTGCAAGAGTTTTGTGCAATTTTCATCAAGGGCGCAGAACTGTCTGATTTCTTTATTCGTCATTTCAGAATTTGAAGCAATTTTACCCCTGCTTTTGACGGAGAACCGTTTGGTTTGAATATCGCGGGCTTTTTGCACTCTTTTTTTGATCGCCATAGAGCTTTCTGCGGTTTTGGGATCAAAAGAATGAAGCTTTTCCACTTTGACCGCAGGTACATCCAAATGGATGTCAATCCGGTCAAGCATAGGACCGGAAATCCGCTTTTGATAACGGATAATTTGATTAAGATTGCATTTACAGTTTTTATTTAGGTTGCCAAAAAAACCACAAGGGCAGGGGTTTTGGGCAGCAACCAACATGAATTTGGCAGGAAAATTAACGCGTCCGGCGGATCTGGAAATAGTTACGATTCCATCTTCAACGGGCTGTCTTAGCGTTTCAAGAACATGGCGGGAAAATTCAGGAAATTCATCTAAAAACAAAACGCCGCGGTGTGCTAGCGAAATCTCGCCTGGCTTGGGAATCGTTCCTCCGCCGATAAGTCCGATATGAGAAGTTGTGTGATGAGGAGCGCGAAAAGGACGCGTTATGATAAGAGACTTATTGTCCAAGAGGCCGGAGATGCTATAAATTTTTGTTACTTCCAAAGACTCTTCCAAAGTAAGAATCGGAAGAATCGAGGGAAGAGTGCGGGCGAGTAGGGTTTTTCCGGCTCCCGGCGGGCCTTTTAGTAAAATATTATGATTTCCTGCTGCGGCAATTTCCAAAGCTCTTTTTGCGCCCTCCTGTCCTTTTACTTCACTCATGTCAAAGTCAAAAACCTCATTTTTGAAATGATCTTTCAAGCTTAAGTGTCTTAAAGGAGTGATTGCCTTTTGGTTTGTCAAATGAAAAAACAGCTCTGACAAAGTGTTAAGGGGGTAAATTTTAAGTCCTTTTAAAATTGCCGCTTCTTTGGCGTTAATACTTGGCAGGAAAATCCTTTTTAATTTTTTATTTTGTGCAAGAAGAGCTTGCGGTAAAACTCCGTTGGTATGTCTTAATCTCCCGTCCAGGGATAGTTCTCCCATAAACATTGCATCATTTATATTTTCTTTTATCTGTCCGGATGCTGTTAATATCCCCAAAGCTATTGGCAAATCATAGGATGGTCCTTCTTTTGGTAAATCTGCAGGAGCTAAATTAACGGTTATTCTTTTGGCAGGAAAATCCGCTCCCGAGTTTTTTATTGCGCTTCTGACTCTTTCTCTGGATTCTTCGACTGCCTTGTCAGGAAGCCCAACAATTGTAAAGCTCGGCAAACCCTGGGAGGCAATATCTATTTCTACCTCAACCGGAACGGCATCAAGTCCAACAACCGCAGAAGAATTAACTTTTGCAAGCATAAATCTATAATATCATTTTTAGAATAGTTGAAAGGAGAAAATGTTGAAAAATTTCGTAAGAAAGCGGGCTTTTCGCAAGAAGAATTGGCAGTTAAGTCTCAATTAGATCTAACTTCAGTAAGCGAGATTGAAAGTGGGTTAAGAAACCCATCCTTAAAGACTATATATAAACTAGCAAAAGCATTGAAAGTTAACAGCGAACAACTTCTGCCATTTTAGCCTCAGACCGGCTCTCAAAGCTCTCATTCTGCCTTCAACCAGAATTTCAAAAGTTTATGCTTAGTCGGACATCAATATCCGCTCACGGAACGACTGATAAAACTTGGTATACTTTCATTATTAGCAATATGCTCCATGCTTTGTTACAACACTTGTAGTAAAATATAGTCATGGAAATTACCAATCGACCGCCAGAAGACGTGTCTGCTTCTTTTTTTACCCAAGAAGAAAGAGTTCTCGCCGATATTGCAGGGGGTTCTGGATTTAGTTTTAAACGTGGAGACGAATGGTCTATTAATCCCGAAACTGGCAGTGCAACATTTGATCCTAAGTTTTTTACCGAAAGAGGATATACTCCATCTCAAGCTCTTTTTGCTTCCATGCACGAAATTAAATGCCACCTTGTGGAAGTGTCTGACTTACTCGATACGAAGGAAGGTTCTGAAGAATATTCACGTCTCAAACAAAGAATAAAAAAGCAAAGATTTAAAATTTGGGAGAATTGTCGAACAGATGTTAAGGGCAACTTAGCGATAACTGAATTTGCTCCAGCACTTGCCGATGATGCAGAGAGCGTTTACAAAGAAAAACTTTGGCCCACAACTGACTTTACGGATAAACCGAAACACCTGCAGTTTATGTATGCAATATTAAGGCAAGCAATGGTGCCAGGAGAAGAGTTAACAGTTGATCCTACAGTAACCGAAGAAATTGACAAGTTAAGACATGTTCAAGGGAAAGACGGTAAAATCCGTGACGTTATTGCGTTGTCTACAGATCCACATGTTGATCCTTTGCTTGCTTTAAAATTAAGTAACAGATATATAGAACCAGTTATAGATAGGCTTTTTGAGGGAGATGTTGAGGAAAAGAAAGGAAAAGGTAAGGGCGAAAAAGATAAAAAAGGTAAGGAAAAAGGTAACCCGCAAGATGCCTTTAAAGATGACTACGCCGAATATGATGAAAAACATCCCGAACCATTTAATGAGAAAGAAATTGAAAAGAAAATTCGTCAAGCAAAAGCTTCCCAGAGCACATCTTCTCGTCAGCAAGCGGGTTACAGCGAAGAGCATGGGGTGAGTCCCGAAGATATTGTTAATTATTATAATGAGTATCAAAAAATAGAACCGTATATTGAACCCTTGCGACAAATCTTCAGAAAAATTATTGAAAAACGGCAGATACCGATACGGCATTTGGCAGCGTTAAAAGAGGAGGGGGTTATGATTGACCCTGGACTTGTTACCCAAACCTATCTTGATGTCCGTGCAGGTGTTTCTAACCCAAAAACAATGAAGGACTTTGAAGGAGTATTGATTGACGAGAATATTCCGACAAGTTTTGAAGTGACGGTTGTTGGCGATAGAACTGGAAGCATGAGGGAAGGTAGTAAAATTCCTGAGCAAAGGCGAACAGGCGTTTTACTTATGGAAGCTTTAAAAGAATTTTCAGATGTTGCAGAAGAACAAGGGCCTCTTGCTCCAGAACTGACGATTAAAAGTGAAATCAGAAGTTTTGGGGATAACCCTAACCACGCGGGGGTCTTAAAATCTTTATCGCATGCCCTCACTGAACAGGACCGCATTGGAGTTTTTAAGGCTCTGGGCACTTGTGATTCGGGAACCAATAATGAAGAAGTGATGTTTGATCAATTATTTAAATCCATTCAGGAAGAAGCAAGAAAAGACCCGACTTATCTGGAAAGAATAAAAAGCGGAAAACTTAGAAAATTCGTGATCATATTAACCGATGGGCAGGTTGGCAATTATGAGGCAACGAGAAATCAAATTAAGAAATTGCGTGATTTTGGAGTAGTTGTTGCTGGAGTAGGTATAACTGAAGATGGAAAAGATGCCGTTAAGACATATGCTCCAGATGGACAAGTAGCAAGGCAGGCCTCAGATTTGCCAAGAGTTCTACAGAACTTACTCGCAGAATACCTGGGTACACTTTCAGTTGGAGAAAATGTTGTACTTGACCAAACAACCTAAACTTGCCTTATAATGAAAAGTAAGGTATAACATATGGCTGACAATATGACAAGCATAGAACAACAAGGAAAACCACAACCTCAAAAAGTGGCTGAGAGGTGGTTAAAAATAAGAGGTATTAAACAGCCTCAAGAAGGACAAGTGGTTCAAGAAAATAAAATTAGTTCGCTTGCTCCTCTTATTCAAGAAGCTTACGATTTATTTGTTGAAAGACAAGAGCTACGTGATCAGATAGTCGGTAGTGAACGCCAACTGATGGAGCCAAAAGGCAAGAATCAGTCAAGCTTTGGTGCAATTTCAAAAGAATGGGATAGTTTATTATTAGGTCGGACTCCTGAAACAACCTTATCTCTTTCTGAAAAAAGAGAATTAGTTAAACAAGGTAGAATCAGGACGCTTATTCCCTCTACAATTGGAGCACAGTCGAATCTTGAAGTAATAAATATGAGTCAGGGAAGAGTGGACAAAGTGGAGAGTAGACTAGATGAAATTTTTTCAAAACCAGGCGTATATTCAGCATTTCAACAGAATTTAAGCCACCAAGTTGAGATAAGACGTCAGGCCTATGAGGTGGAAGATCTTATTAAGTTTGGACAGGGAGCTAATCTTTTAGCCTTAAGGTTTTCCCGCAGAGCCCAAGTTGATGGACGTCCACTTACTTCAGTTGAAAAACGAGTGCTTGAAGAAAACAGGGTGTTAAGGGGGGAAGCAACTAGACGGGTAGCGGAACTTACTCAAAATCCTGACGTCTTTGATAGGCTTCGAGCCGTTGAGCTTAAAAGATATAAGGGGCAATTAGATCATGACCACTTTGCAGAAACTCCATCCAGAGCAGAATATCTTGCTAAAATAGAAGGTTATTGGGCAGAAGGCAAAAAAGTTTTACTTTCTGGTGAAACGGGAACAGGAAAAACAGAGATGATTAAACACGCCAGCAAAAAGCTTTTCGGTATAAATCCAGAATCTGTTACGGGACACCAAGACATGAGCATCTATGAATTATTGGGTAAGACTGGTTTTCAAGTTCAAGTTGGTGATGTTTTTAGGCCTGCTCCTCTAATCCGGGCTATGACAGGACGAGATGGAAAAGGTCAGCCATTTTTATTTGATGAAATAGACCGTGCACCAAACCAAGCGGTTATGGGTATAAAAACAATACTTAATGCAAGACCCGGTGAAAAGGGAATTAAAGTGCAAACCGATACTGCTGGTTCTTTTAATGTGGGGCAAGACTATGCAGTTTCGGCAACAGCTAATATAAAAAGTGAGAAATATCAGACGGCAACAGAGCTTGATCCCGCTATTGTTCGTGTCTTTGACGCACCTTTGGAAATTGATTATATACCAGCACATGAGGTTTACGACCTAGCTCTTTCAAGTATTTTTGATAAAAGAGGCTGTATTCCTTTATCTGAACAAGACGCCCGTACAACTCTTAAAAATCTTTGTGACGCTGCTTCTTGGATACAAGATGCCTATCAGGGAAGGAAAATTGTTACAGATACCTCAAAAAACACATTCCTTGAAGCTCGTGGTCAAGGATCAACAGGTCGTGTCGCTTCTCTAAAAAAAGCCTTACTTGATCCTGGGAGAACTATAGATATGTTAAAAGGATGGTCGAGTGCTAAAGTTCGTGGTGAGTCGTTTGAAGATTATCTAAATAGCAGAATCGTGGAGTTTATAAACAACCGAGCATACCCGGAAGACGATAGATATTATTTAACAGAAATTTTTGCTCTGAAAGGATTTTTAAAAGGAGTGAAATCAGACAGACTTTCTGTCCCAGGTTTAACACAGGCAGTTCTTGATCGTTGGAGCGGCGGGAATAATAAAAACAAACAGCAACAATTAGCCCAATCTGAATATCTTACCGTTGACCGTGTAGTAAGACTCGATCCGTATAAACGATTTATGCGTCCAGTTGATCTGGAGGCTGCGGAGATGCTCAAGGAAACAGAGGTAGTTAAAGAAGGACAAAAAGTTCCAGTTCCTGAAAGCTCCGATTTTGCCGAAGCAAAAGACATTATGGGTACGGAATTCTTTGGTCCAGATGAAGTTGAAAAAGCCTTTGGTTTTGAAATTGATAAAAATTTAATTCCCGATATTCCTTTTTCTGCTCAAGAACTGCTTGATGCTAAAGCAAATGATCAGTATTTGATGCTCTACGTTTCAAATAAAGCTGATGGAGCCCCTATAACCGCCAAAGAACTAGTAAGTACATTGCAAGAGCAATTCGAACGTGATGGTAAGGGTAAAATTCAATATGACGCTGATTGGTATGAAAATGAGAAGTTTTACGCAACTGATACGCCAAGAATTGCCTGGAGACTGATTACAAAAGACGTAATTCCTGGTTCCTTAAACCATAATTATCTTGAGCAAACAGAGGATATAGCTAAATATCTCAAAGGAACCGTCTTTAAAGGTCGTGGTATTCCTACCGATTATCAGGAGGCAATAGCGGAGTTTGAAAAGCAAAAGAGAAGTATTGAAGAAAACTTATCAAGCAATTGGCAAGATTCTGCCAATAAATTAGCAGGACTTAAGCTTACTCAAATGACCAGACAAACTTTTGTTGAAGAGCGTTATGGGTGGCTTGTTTATTTTCAAAACAGAAACGAGAGATTATTTGAAGATAAATATAATTGGACGGGTTCACAGGCGTCGCTTGGCCGCCTTGTCAGCGTTGGTAAGGCTGGTGCTAAGGGTGCTTACGTGCACGACTGGGGCCCTGAGTACTCGAATAGCGATCGAGGCGTTGTGTTTTACCAGTAGCTTAATTAGTTCTTGTATCTTTGGTCTTTTAGTTCTTGTTCCCGCGAAGCGGGTCAAACTAAATTTTGAAAAATCTTCATCTATTCTGTCAGCAAAAACATTATCTGATTTTGTAATTGTTGTTTAAATTTATAGCTATTGGCGTGAATTAAAAAACCATAATATGATTGAATTGTTTGATTTAAAGATTCTCTTGTAATGTTTCCCGCCTTAAATTGTTTAATTTTTTCTTTTATTTTCTTAAGTAATCTTCTCTTTGTTTTAGTTCTTGGAAGTATATGTTTTGGGAAAATAATGTATCCTAAGAAATCCACTCCGCTTGAAAATTTACTCATAATTATTTTCGTTGGATGCAATTCCAAATCCAACTTCCATTTTAAAAATTTTTGTATGGGATTAATTAAGTTTAGAAGATAGGTTCTATCATGTGAAATAAAAACAAAATCATCAGCATAACGAAGATAATATTTAACTTTAAGCTTATGTTTAACATATTGATCAAGCTCATTCAGATAAATGTTTGAGAAAAACTGAGAAGTAAGATTTCCTATTGGAATGCCTTTCTTATTGGCTGAATTTATAGTTTGATCAGAATAAAAGCTGTCGATAATTTTCTCAAGAAGATTCAGGAAATCTTGATCTTTTATTCTTTCTGCCAGAATTTTTAATAAAGTTTCATGATTAACTCCTGCAAAAAACTTCCTAATATCACATTTTAATACCCAACAAATTCGGGTGTTATTTAAGCTTTCTTTCAAGGCCATTTCTTGTAAGGCAAGTACTCCTTTATGGGTTCCTTTCTCTTTACGGCAGGCATAGGAATGGTGAATAAAGGTCGGCTCAAAAATATCTTCCAAAATATCACTAGCAACGTGATGAACTATTCTGTCGGTAACGTTTGCTTTATGTATAATTCTTGTTTTTGGATCGTGAACAAAGAATTTGCTATAACCTCCAGGTTTATAAGTCTTGCTTGCAAGTTTCTGTCGTAATTTTTTAAGATTGTTTTCCTTATCTTCTCCAAAACTGATAACATCATTCTTGGTTTTCTTTCCTTTTAAAAATTCCTTATATCCACGAAAAATGTTCTGCTTTGTGATAAGCTTAGGGTATAAATTATGCCAGACTTTCATACATCGTGGCAGGACACACCAATATTCACTGAAACATATGAGCTTTATAAGAATTTCTATTCCTTTCTTCCCTCATTTCCTAGAAAAGATCGTTACGCATTAGGACAGAAATGCGAGATAACTCTGCTAGATATGCTTGAAATAATAATTGTCGCAAGCAATCTGCCAAAACAAAATAAACTTCCGGCTCTACGAGATGCCAGCATCAAAATTGACTTACTGCGAGTATATCTACGACTTGGGAAAGATTTAAAAATTATCGAGAACAAAAAATATCTTGAATTTGAAAGTGCTGTTACGGAAATCGGAAAAATGGTTGGCGGCTGGATTAAAGCCACGAGCCAATTCTAAATTTTTCAGCTTCATTATTATTCCAATAATACCTTTAATTAGCCTATCTTCAAGCACTATTTCGTGCCTGTATTGGTCTGTTAAACCAGCAAATACTTATCCAAACTAGGAAAATAAGCATATGGGATATAGAATCAGCGGGAAAACGCTCGTCTTAATCGGTAAAAAAATGAGGAAAGTTCGCAAAAATCAGAAAAGAGAACAGGTGACTATTGCAGAAGAAGCAGGGATCGACACATCTTACTATGCCGGAATTGAATGTGGAGAGGCAAATCCCAGCCTAGAGGTGTTATACTCAATAGTTAAGGCACTTCATGTAAAATCGTCAGATATTCTTTCCTTTTAAAGTTTCAAATAAAAACCCCTCTAAAAAAAGAAGGGTTTTTAATAGTTTGAAACTATTGGTAAAACACAACGCCTATATCGCTATTCGAGTTCTCAGGTTTCCAGTCGTTCACGTTAGCACCCTTAGCATTAGCCTTACCAACGCTGACAAGGTTGCCATTCGACGTCTGTTTTCATTGCTCTTTTCCCTCTATTTCACCAAGAAGAGACAAAAGTTCCTTCTTTGTATATTTTACGGTAGCAGCCAAAAAGCATCTATACCAGAAAAGAGCAAGTAGTTTCATAATTCTTACTCATGCTACGCTTTTGATTGTACGTGCCAATCAAAATTCTGAGCTTTTAAGAAAGAATGGAAGCGATGCTTCCACTAATAAAATATCATAAAAACATTAAAAGGCATAGGGGATGATCCCGAGATGGACGTCATTATAGGTAGAATAAGTTAAAGATTGGTAAATAGCTCAAATCTTGGTATTGAGTTCCTGCCTTTGTAAAGCTCGGCAAACCCTGGGAGGCAATATCTATTTCTACCTCAACCGGAACGGCATCAAGTCCTACAACCGCAGAAGAATTAACTTTTGCAAGCATAAATCTATAATATCATTTTTAGAATAGTTGAAGGGAGAAAATGTAGAAAACATAAAAAAACAGGCAGGAACTTATAGAAGCATTTAAGCGTCATAATCCTGCTTATAAAATTAACAACAATACGCCAGTTTTTGCCTACGCATATAAATTTAAGAAGAAATCTGAATAGAATAGGTTTTTACAGCGCTCACTAGGCGGAGTCAAATATTTTAGCCTCAAACTGGTACTTGACAAGTACTACAACTAGTTGTATTATATTAAATATGACAATTAATGGTAGGCAACGAATAACCCTTTTTGTTAATCCTTCTATCGCTAAACAGGCTAAAGCTCAAGCCGTTGTTGAGGAAATAAATATGACTGATCTAGTTGAAAAAGCATTGATAAACTATCTACCAAAAGAGACAGTAATTAAGAAAGTTAAAATTTAATATGAATGACGCAAATACTGCACAGGAGGAAGTAACAACAATTGAGAACGAGTCTCCTCAACAGGTTGTTAGAAAGACTACGAGACAGGTTGAACCTCAGGCAAAAGGAGCAGCTCCTCAAAAAGTATATGAGACAAAGAAAACTATTTTCAAATTTAATCAAGTTGTATGGTATATTTTAGGCGTAATAGAGGTAATTCTTGGATTCCGTATGGCGCTAAAAGCATTGGGGGCAAATTCCTTCAGTGGTTTTACCAGTTTAATCTATACAATTTCAGATCCCTTAGCCCTTCCCTTCCGAGGAATTTTAGGAACATCTGTAGATAAAGGTTCTGTTTTTGAATGGTCCACACTAATTGCTGCTGTTGTATACCTCTGCATTGCCTGGGGGCTTGTCTATCTTTTGAATCTCATCTATCCAATTTCGCCAAAAGATGTTGAAACACAATAAATTATGGTAGTAGCAATAATAGTTATTCTTATCATTCTCTGGCTTCTCGGATATTCTCCAATATCAGAGGTTTCTATTCCAAATCCTGTTCTTTTTGCAGTCAATAATCATCCAATTACCTTGTGGAACATTCTTATTCTTGCCGTAGTTTCTTGGGCGATAGGTATTTTGCCCCGTCCACTTCAAGCAATTGCTTCAATATTGCTTATTTTATGGATTCTCTCAGTACTTGGTATTTTTGCACTTGTAGGTCCTAACATTCTAGTCTTAATAATTATTATAGCGCTTATTATATCTATCTTTCTGTAAAAAAAGGAGGTAAATACTTATGGCAACAACAATAGTTAACCCTGCACCAAACAATAATTCCTCTGATAATAATGGAATGGGGTTTTTGTTAGGGATAATTGTTTTAATCGTATTCGTAATTTTATTTTTTGTTTATGCCCTTCCTTATATTCGGGGACTAACCAGTGGCGGAATTCAAATTAATGTTCCAGAGAGCATTGATGTAAAGGTACAACAGTCTAAATAAAAAACGACTAATCTTTAAGAAGAGAGGGTAAAATATGACAGATGAAAAACAAAATAAACAAAAAGGCGGAGTTAATCCGGTAGTTGCTGCTGTAACAGGAGTATTTATTGGAGCAGCTGCAGTTGGTGTTGCAGGAGCAGCAATTCTGGCAAACGATAAGAGCCGTAAAAAGGTAGAAAAAATCATTGACAAAGTAAAAGATAATGTATCAGACATGAAAGCTGACGTGGAAAAAAAATTGCTGAAGGACAAAAAAGAGTAAGCGAAGTAATAACTGCAGTAAAAGATTCCTTACGTCATGAAACAAAAGATGCAAAAAAAGCAGCACACACAGAATAAGATATAAAGAAAAGGAGATAATTATATGGGAACTATTGAGATCATTGCGATTATTTTATTGATCATGTGGCTAGGTGGATTAACACTAAATATTGGCGGAGGACTTATTCATGTCTTGCTCGTAATAGCGATAATAGTATTCTTATTACGGTTTGTTAGAGGAACCTCTTAAGCTTTTCGTCCTCAACATGTCAATCAAGGAAAGCTAAATTGAGTAAAATAAGTTCTAACATCATTCACTAGGCGGAGCCAAAATTAGAGAGTAAGGTTTAGTTCAAATCTTGGTATTGAGTTCCTACCTTTGTAAAAGAGGAGAGACCCTGAGAAGCAATGTCGATTTCAACCTCAACCGGAACCGCATCAAGTCCAACAACCGCAGAAGAATTAACTTTTGCCAGCATAATATTAATAGTATCATTTATTTTGTGATATCATAAGTATATGAATGACGATAGCAAAAATGTAAATCAGAACAACGTTTCGGCTGATCAAGTAGATCAGGCGGGACAAACTCAACAGTCTCAATCTCAGGCTCAGTCCGCTGTCTCTAGTGTTTCAACTAAAGAGCAGGAACCGATTGGTGCGCCTAATTCCGAATCAGCAAAAAGCCTAGAGACAAAACCCGAAGTTGATGAAGACACAAAAGAAAAAAAGGTTGAAGCCGAAAAGAATGAGCTCGAAACCTCAGATAAAGACAAAAAAATAATTAGTCAACTTGAAAAGACTGCGTCTGTTCCATCCGCGCCCACAAGCAGTTCGGATGGCATTGCAGTACCCATGTCCAAAGAAGAGGCAGCGGATAAACTAAAAACAGGACAGGATGACGATTCGGGAAAATGGTATGCCGCATTGATAAATAAAATAATAGCAGTAATGGTTCTTAGGGATAAATAAAATATGCTAGATTTTACACTTGAAAGTTTCATGTCGCGCCTTGTGAATCTAGGAACACTTGTTCTCATGTTAATTTTTGTTTGCGCTGTCCTTGCTCTTCTGGGAGGAGCTTTATTCATTTGGCTAAAAAACAGAGGAAGAGAAAAAACTTCTTTAGAATCAATCCTTTTGCAGGTGGCTCTGCCTCGCGAAAATGAAATAAAAATAGATACCGCAGAGCAATTTTTTTCATCTCTCTCGGCTATAAATAAGGGGGGCATATTCAAGTCTCCTTCACATTTATCATTTGAGGTAGTTGGAATGCCCGGGGATATACGTTTCTATGTGCATGCGCCGAAAAATCTGCAGGATTTGGTGGAAAAGCAAATTAATGGGGCATATCCTGATGCGGAAATAAAAGTTGTAGATACAGATAATGCAAAAAAAGAGGGAATAATAATAGGAAATGAATACAATATTTTTTCACAGGAAGGGAAGGTTGCTTTCACGGCTTTAAAGCTTAAGTCCGACGATTACCGACCAATAAAAGTTTATAAAGATTTGCCTACGGACTCTCTTTCTTCTATTACTTCTGTTTTGGCAAAGATGACTGAGGGTGAGGGCGCAGCAATTCAAATATTGATTAGTCCTGCCGATTCCAAATGGAAAAAGTCAGGCAGAAGCTATATAGCTAAAACCAAAAAACTTGAGTCAAATCCTGAAACAGCTAAATATTCTTCAGATGCTAAGGAGATTGAGGGAATTGAAAATAAAATCAGCAAGCCTGGCTTTAACACTACGATAAGAATTGTGATTTCTTCAACTTCAAAAGAAGCGGCGGAGGTTCATTTAGCAAATATAGTAAGTATATTCAGTCAGTTTGAGGGGCTTAATTCATTTAAAAAGGTGAAGCATAGATTCAAAGGCATGTTCATGAATGACTTTATTTATAGATATTTGCCGATGTTGGGAAAACAATCAGTTTTAAGCAGTGAAGATCTGGCGACTGTTTTCCACTTTCCCAACAAATCCGTCACCACTCCGAACATTTTTTGGATAAATGCAAAAAGGGCTCCTGCACCTGCGAATACTTCAACCTCAGGCTTATACTTGGGTAAAAGTACATATCGGGGTTTAGCGAAACCAGTTTACATGGACATAGATGATAGAAGAAGACATATGTATATTATCGGAAAAACAGGTACCGGAAAATCTGAGTTTCTTAAGGATATGATTATGCAGGACATTAGAACCGGACAAGGACTTGCTGTAATAGATCCGCATGGAGACTTGATTGATGATATTTTACCGATGATTCCTGCAAAAAGAGCGGAAGATGTAGTTCTTTTTGATCCTGCCGACACGGCTCGCCCGATGGGCTTTAACATGCTAGAAGCCCAGACCGAAGAACAAAAGCACTATGTCGTCTCATCAATTATCGGCCTTATGTATAAACTTTTTGATCCAAACAAAACGGGTATTATTGGGCCCAGATTTGAACATGCAATTCGCAATGCTATGTTAACGGTTATGTATGAAAAGGGATCAACTTTTGTCGAAGTGGTACGCGTTTTAACAGATTCAAATTATGTGCAAGAGCTTTTACCTAAGGTTGTCGATCCGATCATCAGGCGTTATTGGACAGATCAAATTGCTCAAACGTCAGACTTTCATAAATCAGAAGTTTTAGATTACATCGTTTCTAAATTCGGAAGATTTGTTACGAACAAGATGATTAGAAATATTATTGGACAATCGGATAGCGCCTTTAACTTCCGAAAAGTTATGGATGAAAAGAAAATTTTGCTCGTTAATTTGGCAAAAGGAAGAATAGGAGAGGAAAATTCCCAGTTTTTAGGGCTTATCCTTGTTCCCAAAATTCTGGTTGCGGCAATGAGTAGGCAAGATGTGCCCAAAGAACAAAGGGGAGATTTTTTTCTGTATGTTGATGAGTTTCAGAATTTTGCCACTCCGGATTTTGCCCAGATTTTATCAGAAGCCCGAAAATACAAATTGAACCTGATAGTTGCCAACCAGTTTATCGGACAAATGGAGGAAGAGGTTAAAAATGCCATCTTCGGGAATGTTGGAACACTGGTTTCTTTTAGGGTTGGAGTGACGGATGCTAATTATTTACAGCATGAATTTCAACCGGTATTTACGGAAGCGGATTTAATCAATGTTGAGAGATTTAATGTCTATGTCAAAACAATCGTCGGAGGAGAGCCGGTTACTTCATTCTCAATGGATTTAACACGTGACTTAAAAAGTGAAAAGGCCTTAGCTAATCCGAGGGTAGCAGAACTAATCAGGGAATTGTCGCGTCTTAAATTCGGAAAAGACGTAGCTGCCGTTGAAGTGGAAATAGCCCGGAGGGCCCGCCTCTAAAAATTCTTGCTCATTTGGCTTAAGTTTGTTAGAATTTGAATGTCCGAAGGCCCATAGCTTAATGGTAAAGCGGGTGTCTTATACACACCTGATGCGGGTTCGATTCCCCCTGGGCCTACAGATTTATTTTACAATTCAGTAAGGATGGTGTTCTCTTTGGCTCTTTCGGGAACAAATTCAACGTACCTTTCGGTTGTAGACAGTCTTTTGTGTCCCAAGACTTTAGAAATAATACCAAGCGAAACTCCATGCTTTAGATGATGCGCGACAAAGGTGTGTCGGAGATCGTTTACTTTGGCATTTTTAATTTCAGCCAATCTGAAATATCTTTCAACGGAGGTTCTGATGTTTCTTATAAGGAATGCCTTGCCGGATTTGGTTATAAACAGATGATTTGAATTTGTCTTAGGTCTTGCTTCAAGATATCTACTTAGCGCTTCTTGTGCCCTTGAATTAAGAGGCACCAATCTTTCCTCATGCTTTTCGTAGGGAGCTATGTGGAGTTGTCCTTTTTGTAGATCGGAAAGTTTTATGTTAGCCAACTCGCCAATCCGAATTCCAGTTTGTAACAACAATTCGATGATAGCAAACATGCGCACATCCGGTCGGGCAGCATCCCTTAGCGCTCTATATTCAGTAGGAGTTAGAATTCTGGGTGCCGCTAGTTGATATTTAGGGTGAATAACTTGCAAAGAGGGATCATCGGTTATGCGTCCTGTTTCCTTGAGAAATCTGTAAAAAGTTCTTGTTGAGTTTAGCTTTCTTGAGATTGATTTGGGAGTGTAATTTTCTTTAGACATATCAGACATAAACGTCTCGATGTCTTCCTTGGTAATTTCGTGGATGTAGCTTTTGGAGAGTTTTTGCAAAAAGTTAATCAGCTGCTCAATATCCTTGCTGTATGCTACAATTGTGGATAACGAGAGCTTGTGCTCGCTTAGGTATTTTTTAAATTCCTGATGTGCACTTTTAATATCAATTGCTTTCATATATTCAATAAATTAGATATGGTCTCGAGCAGATTTAAGAAGCCATAACTAAAATTAGATATCCTATAATATCAAAATTGGGGTTGTAAGTCAATATGAAGAAAATAGCATTCGTGGTAATTGTAGCGATATTGCTGTTAGCAATAATCAACTTAATGTTTTCCATATGGGGCGTTTGGCAGAAAAAAAACGTGATATTGAGAGAGCAAGAAGAGCTTCAGGCTCAGAAACAGGAAAACCAGAGGCTAAAATCTGCACTTTCTTATTCTCAAACTTCGGCATTTCTAGAAAAAGAAGCTAGAGACAAGCTTTTTATGACTAAACAGGGCGAGCAAAGAATACTTATCCAAAAAGACAAAAAAGAGTCGGAAGAATCAGGGAAGAAGAATAATGATCCCAATTGGAAAAAATGGCTAAGCCTGTTCTTTTGATAATCCTAATATATAGAGCCTGAACAAGACTCAACTTTGAATTAATAAAAGAAAAATGATATAAGGTATGGTATCGTATGAGAATTGGTTATCCTGTCATAGATCTGCATACGCATTTAAGAGAGTATCCCTCTTTGGATTTAAGATTAAAAAATCCCCAAAATTTAATTAATATTTTAGGCGAAGAAGCATATTTTGGCGGCGTAAAAAACTTTCTATATATGGCCAATACTCAGCCTCCGCTTGATAACGTTGAGATTATTAAGAAATCCTTATCAATTCCAAGATATCCTGGCGTGAATGCAATACCTGTTAGCGCAATTACAGAAAAATCAGAAGGAAAAAGACTTGTTGATGTTGACAGGATTAGACCCTACGTAGCAGGGTTTAGTGATGATGGAAAATGTCTAAAAGATTTAGATATTCTAAAAGCCATCCTTAAAAAGAAGGTCCTAGTTATGGCACATTTAGAACCGGAAACGGAAATGCTCAGGAAATATTTAAAAGTTTTTAGTAAAACAGGAGGGCATCTTCACATTCAGCATGTAAGCAAAAAAGAAAGTGTTGAACTGATAAGGCCGGCGAAAAAAGAAGGATTAAAAATAACTTGTGAAACCTGTCCTCACTATTTTTATTTTACCTGTAAAGACATGGATCTTATAATGAACCCTCCTTTAGGAAAAGCTCAAGACCTGGAGGCCATAATGGAGGGATTAAAAGATGGAACTATAGATGTAATTGCTTCTGATCATGCCCCTCATGACGATCCGTTGAAAAACGGATTAAGAGGGTTAAGGGTTTTGGTTCCGTTATCGTTAGGGTTGGTTTTAAAAGGTATTCTGAGTAAAACTCAGTTAAAAGAAAAGTTATTTTTAAACCCCAAGAGAATAATCGAAAGCGGAGGCTATAAACTCAGGGTGTGAAAGAAAAATTTTAACTTTGTTGCGGGGCTAGGAGTTGCGCCTAGCCTATGAGATTATGAGCCTCATGTGCACTGTACACTACCCCGCGCGTCTAACTATTATAACGTTTGATTTAGCTTTGTTCAACTGTTAAAATAATAGGCGTGCCAGGGTAGCTCAATGGTGGAGCACAGCATTCATAACGCTGCGGTTATGGGTTCGATCCCCATCCCTGGTACCAAATTTAAATCAAAAATCAAATCTCAAAAATCAAAAATATTTTCCACTTTTATGAAGTTTATATTCAAAGGGCATGATTCTAACCTAGAAAAGGGTGAAATTTTTTTCCACTATAGCTTTCAGGGAGAGCAAAATATAGATTTTACGGAAAAGCTTTCTTTTCCGCCCATTAAAGACTCAAATATTCCTCAGGATTTGCTTAAAAATATCCTTGACGGATTATTTTTAATCCTAGGTGTTTCATATTGGAAGCTTTATTGTCCAAAGCAAATTATTCTGGAATCAATGAGCTTAACGAAAAAACAAACGGAGTTTTGGAATACGGTTTATACCAAGGGAATGGGTGAGTTTTATTATAAGAACAAAATTGATTTCAGAAAATTGGTAAGCTTTCCTTCTGCAGAGCAGAATATAGTAGATAAAACGGTTAGTTATACGAGAAGAGAGCGTACGCTTTTAGGAGTCGGGGGGGGGAAGGATTCAATTGTTGCGGCGGAAATTCTAAGAGAATCAGGTAAGGAATTTGAACTTGCTACGTCTGGTTTTCCGATTCAAATCGAAATAGCGCAACTAATTGGAAAAAAGACTATAAATACCTTTAGGAAAATTGACCCAAAGCTTCTTGAATTAAACAAAGAAAAAGATGTTTATAATGGGCACATTCCAATTTCTGTTTATTATGCCTTTTTGCTTCTTTTCCTGGCCATACTGTTTGATTATGGATATATAGTTGTTGGAAATGAAAAAAGCGCGGACTCTGGAAATGTTGAATATTTAGGGGAAATAATTAATCATCAATGGAGTAAAACTTCAGAATTTGAAAAGCTTTTTAATGAATATATCAAAAATTTTATAACACCAGACATTATCTATTTTTCGCCTTTACGGGAAATGACCGAATTGCAAGTAGTTGAAAAGTTTGCTCAATATCCGAAATATTTTAAAACCTTCTCAAGCTGCAACAAAAATTTTAAAATCACAGCTAAGGCTTCCTCTAAGTGGTGTGGGGAGTGCCCTAAATGTCTTTTTATTTTTATCTGTCTTGCAGCTTTTTTGCCCAAGAAGGATATTCTGGAAATTTTCGGGAAAAACCTTTTGGAAGATAAAAAATTAACACCTCTTTTTGAGGAACTAATCGGGATTAGAAATTTTAAACCCTTTGAATGCGTGGGAACGCAAGAAGAGACAAGGGAAGCTTTAAGAAAAATACTTGAGAGAGAAGAATTTAACGAAGCGGCTCTTATAAAACATTTTAAAAGCATATAAAAATATATGAAATTAGAAGAATTAAAAAATAAAAAAATATTAATTGTTGGAAAAGGAATCGAGGGGCAGGCAACATTAAAATATCTAAAAAAACATTTGACAGATTCTGCAATTAATATTGTTGACCAAAAAGATGGTGAGGATTATTTAGATAAGCAAAAAAAATATGATATTGCCATAAAATCTCCGGGGGTAAAGCCTGAATTAATAAAAATTCCCTATACAACTGCAACAAATATTTTTTTGTCTAATGCAAAAGGGAAAGTAATTGGAATAACAGGAACAAAAGGCAAGAGTACAACCGCGACATTAATCTATAAAATGCTTGAAAAACAAGGATTGGATGCTTATCTCGGCGGAAACATCGGGCAATCGCCTTTGGATTTTATAGGCAAGCTAAATGATAATTCGTGGACTGTTCTTGAAATGTCTTCCTATCAACTAAACGATCTGAAAACATCGCCACACATTGCTGTTGTCCTGATGATAACCAGCGAGCATTTGGACTACCACAAAACACAGGAAAATTATATTGATGCCAAAAGAAATATTTTAAAATTTCAGATCCCTGAGGATTTTGCAGTTATAAACAAAGATTATCTGGCAAGTCACGAATCGGATACTCAAACCGTCGGACAAATTTTTAGAATAAGTGCAGAAAGAGAGATTGGAAATGGGTGTTTTGTGAAAGACAAAAGCATTTGGATGAATAAAGACGGCAAAACAGAAAAAATTATTGATATTGGAGAAATAAAACTTTTAGGACGTCATAATTTAGAAAACATTTGTGCTGCAAGCTGTGCAGCCGTTTTGGCAGGAGTTTCAAAAATAAATATTGCAAAAGTTTTAGAAGATTTTAAGGGATTAGAGCACAGGCTGGAATTAGTTGGAGAGAAAAAAGGAGTGCTTTTTTACAATGATTCCTTAGCGACGATTCCCGAAGCTACAATTGAAGCAATAAAGACTCTTCCGGAAGCAGAAACTCTTATCGCGGGCGGATTTGACCGCGGATTGGATTATTCATCTCTTGCAAAATACTTAAGCAGCGGGCAAATAAAAACCTTAATTTTATTTCCCCCGTCAGGTATAAGAATTTGGGAAGAAATTTGTAGAAATATTCCTGAATCATGCCGTCCGGAAAAATTTGATGTTAGAACCATGGAACAGGCCGTAAGAATTGCCATTGCCAAAACTAGTTCTGGAAAAATTTGTCTGTTATCTCCGGCCTCTGCCAGCTTCGGCACTTTCAGAGACTATAAAGATCGTGGAGAGCAGTTTAAAAATGAAATCAAAAAATAAAAATGACAAAGCAAAATGCAAAAGGTTTTTCTTTTAAAGTTGTTAAAAAAGATAGGAAAACAAAAGCACGGGTTGGAAAAATCACAACTGCACATGGAATTGTTGAAACTCCGGCTTTTGTGCCGGTTGGCACCAAGGCAACTGTAAAAGGATTAACTCCGCAGGATTTAAAAGAAACAGGAACTCAGATTCTTTTCGGAAACACGTATCACCTTCATCTTCGCCCAGGCGAGGATCTAGTAAGAGATTTCGGTGGTTTGGCAAAATTCATGTCCTGGGATGGTCCGACAATTACCGATTCAGGAGGCTTTCAAGTATTTTCACTAGGTCAGATGAAAATAAAATTGGTGCAAGAAGGAGAATGTACTGAAGTAAAACTGATAAAGATTAAAGATGATGGAGTTGTCTTTCGCTCTCATATCGATGGATCTGAACATTTTTTTACTCCGGAAATTTCTATAGAAATTCAAAAAAAACTAGGAGCGGATTTGATTTTAGCTTTTGACGAATGCGTTCCTCATCCCTCAACTCATGAATACACCAAAGAAGCAATGAAAAGAACGCACAAGTGGGCAATTAGAAGCTTAAAGGCGTTTCAAAAAGATAACCCGCCTTTGCCACAAGGGCTTCGGCGAGGCAAGCAGGCTTTGTATGGAATCATCCAAGGAGGAATTTATCAGGATCTAAGGAAAGAATCAGCAAAATTTATTTCAAATTTAAACTTTGATGGAATAGCTATGGGGGGAGTATCAGTAGGAGAGAGTAAGGAAGAAATGAGACAGGTAATTGATTGGTCTTATCCCTTTTTGCCGGAAGATAAACCGCGGCACCTCTTAGGAATAGGGGAGGTAGATGATATTTTTGATGTTATTGAGCGAGGAATGGATACTTTTGACTGTGTAATTCCAACCAGATTCGGAAGATACGGAATAGTATTTATTTCTCCGCCGGAAGGAAGATTAGAAAACAAATTCAGAATAGACCTGAACAAAACAATTTTTAGTAAGGACCAAAAACCCATAGACAAGAATTGTTCTTGCTATGTGTGTCAAAATTTTACTAAGGCATATGTCCATCATCTTTTCCGCACCCAGGAACTTTTAGCATATAGATTAGCTAGCTATCACAACATGTTTTTCATCAACAATTTAGTTAAAAAAATCAGGAAATCAATCCTAGATGATAATTTTCAGAAGATGAAGAAGGATTGGCTAACTGAGGGTTGACAGATGAGTTTTTTTGAATTTATAATATCTTCAACATGAAAATAAAGTTTGTATATCTTTCAGAATTGCTTTCCGATCTCAATCTCCTTTTGGAGAGCTAGCGTTTTGGGGGAAGAAGACTTTTAAAAAATAATCTCCCAGATCAGACTAGCTTTGATCTTCAAGGGAGATTTTTTTGTGGAGAAATTATGAATAAAGAAATAATTAGAATTTTAGATACGACATTGCGGGATGGAGAACAGACCCCAGGCGTTAATTTCATGGCTAGACATAAATTAAAACTGGCTAAAAAGTTAGATAAGCTAGGAGTGGATATTATAGAAGCCGGTTTTCCCGCTAACTCTAGAGAAGAGATGGAAGCGGTTAGCGCGATAGCTTTTCAGGTAAGGCGCCCTATAATTTGCGCATTGGCAAGAGTAGTCCCATCTGATATTGAAGCGGCGTGGCAAGGTGTAAAAGATGCTGCGCATCCGAGAATACATGTGTTTATTTCGAGTTCGGATATTCATTTGGCGCACCAATTAAAAAAAGACAGGGAAGAAGTAGTAAGAATGGCCTTTTTAGGAGTTAATCAGGCTAAAGAATATACTGGAGATATTGAATTTACCCCAATGGATGCCAGTCGCTCGGATCCTAAATTCGTTTACGAATTGGCGGAAGCAGCTATTCAGGCCGGAGCAACCACAATTAATATTCCCGATACGGTTGGCTATGCTATGCCTGATGAGTTTGCAAGTTTTATAAGTAATATTTTAAATGATAAAAATGTTAGAAATATAGCGAAAGCGGTTGTGAGCATTCATTGTCATAACGATTTGGGTATGGCCACCGCCAATTCCTTGATGGCTGTTAAGGCGGGAGCTCGTCAAGTCGAAGGGTGCATAAACGGTATTGGTGAACGGGCAGGAAATGCTGCGTTAGAAGAGATAGTGATGGCGATTCACACAAGAGAAGATTATTTAGGTTTTGAGACAAATATAAATACGAAAGAACTTTATTCGACTAGCCGTCTAGTTAAGAAAATGACAAAAATTTTGGTGCAACCAAATAAAGCCGTAGTTGGTAGAAATGCTTTTCGTCACCAATCAGGCGTTCATCAGGACGGCATGACAAAGGACAGGCGAACATTTGAAATTATGAATCCTGTGCAGATAGGTAGAAAATCAACGGAAATGATAATTGGAAAAACAAGCGGAAAAAGCGGAGTTCATGCAAAATTAAAAGAAATTGGGATAACTTTGAATAAAGACAGCCAGAAGTTTGGTGTTATATATGAAGCCATTAAACAAAAAGCCAATAATGGAGGAGTTGATGATAAGACAATGAAAGAAATAGCTGAACGAGCATTATTAGATCTGGAATAGACTTGGTATTGACAAATCCTTTTAGTGTCACTATACTAGTACGATGAAGTCAAATAGAGAATTGGAGGAATTAATGGAGGTTCTCTTGAAGATAGAAGATAAAAATGAAATGCGGGATTTTCTGCGGGGGATTTTGACTCCCAAAGAGCTTTTGGAAATTCCTAATAGATTGCAGATTGTAAAGATGTTAAAAAAGGGGATCTCTCATCATGATATAGCAGGGAAATTACATGTCGGGGTAGCAACGGTTACTCGCGGTTCACGTGAAATTCAAAAAGGAAGATTTAAAAATGTATAGATTAAAATTAAAGCGCAAAATGCAAAAATTAAAACAACAAATTAAAATTCAAAATTTTTTTGATAATTTAAAATTAATTTGGTGGCAGCCTCTTTTGGAGGTTTGTCTTTTCATGGATTAAAAAAAAATTAAAATCCGTCAAAAAATAAACCTCCAATTTTGGAGGTTTTTTAGTGGAAATATGAACACGGAAAATATATTACATTATCAAAGAAAGGAAGCCTCTTTGCCAAGCAGGGCACAGAGGCTAGTTTGGCGGAGAAAATGTTTTATATTCGAAAAGTTTTGTTGGAAGGTTTAGGTCTGTTTTTGACCGTTCACAGCTGAAAATGGTGGGAGGAGAGAGGGATGGAAAAATTGCAAAATTTTCTGCATTTTCAGAGTCTTTACCTCAATCGCCTTTTACTGAGGGAGTTGAATTGGGAAAAATCGTGGCATTTAAAAATAATTTTTTAGAATTAATTTCAGCAATGCTTTTAACAGGAAACGGACATTTACAGAAAAGCACCAACATTGACTCTATCGGAGGTAATGATGCTGAAAATCTTGTTAATATCGCATCGGATTTGGCTTTAAGTCAGTCGGTCTGTCCCAAAATTGCCATCCGTGTTGCATATGGGGGAACGATAGAAATGCCTTTTAGGGCCTTGGGATATATATTTCCGGCACTCATTTATGCTGAAATTCTAAAAAATCAAAATGTCCAAGTGCAGATAATATTTCCGAATAACATTACGACATCTTTGAACGCATTACCAAAAGACGTTGTTCGGGACCAATCAAGGAAATTTTCAGAAGTTGCCAGGAGGTGCATACAAGCGTTTTTCCCAAAAGCTGAAGAATCGGTAGTTTTTTTAGAGGATACACCTCTTGAAAAGAAATCTTTATTAAGAAATGAATTGCTTAATGTCGCTTCGGTTTTGAGAGATAAGCTTCCTGAAAGTCTAAGGGAGGAGTTAGGAGAAAAAGGAAGCGAAGCAAGATCTAGAATTAATTTCTTTTATGGAGCTGCTCATCTCCTCATTCATGATATTGATATGCCGGGAGTTCTGGTTCCTATTCTACCTAGCCAACCTCCTATAATTAGGCCCAATACGATTATAAATATAGGGGGGAATAAAGAGCAGT
>Ga0299915_10000536_pt1 | contig 28523 bp, 25 predicted proteins | sample RVTome_13_FD_200263 | JGI IMG/M metagenome (GOLD analysis project Ga0299915, IMG submission 200263) | Soil microbial communities from uranium-contaminated site in the Upper Colorado River Basin, Wyoming, United States - RVT92D227 (version 2) ...
CTCGGGACCGAGCGACCCAACCACGTCATCGCGATCGACACCCCGAGCAAGGGCAATCCGATCGTCGACGCGCTGCTCACCGGCCTGTGCGGCGACGCGCTCGATCCGCGCACCGGCACCGTCACGATGGCGAGCCTCTCGACCCACCTCGCGAGGCACGCCAGGAGCGTGCAGCCCTCGAGCGCCTCGGAGACCGTCGCCCAACCGCCGCCGCTCGCCGGGCTGTGGGACGTACGCCGCTCGCAGCTGACCCACCACGCCGCCAAGCCGCGCGCGACCGATCAGGAGGACCTCGCCGGCGTCGTGCTCCCCGGCCGGTTCCGCATCGATCGCGTCGTCGCACGCGGCACGTTCGGCACCGTCTACCGCGCACGCCAGCTCGCCGTCGAGCGCGACGTCGCGGTCAAGGTCCTGCACGCCGACATCGATCCCTCGTCCGAAGACGGCCGGCTGTTCGTCCACGAGATCCGCAGCGTCGGTCGCATCGATCACGCGAACGTCGTGCGCATCTACCAGGCCGACATCACGCACGATGGCCGGTTGTTCTTCGCGATGGAGCTGCTCGACGGCAGCGACCTCCAGCAGCTCGGCACCGACGGCAAGCTGTCGCGCGCGCGCGCCGTCGAGCTCGTGCGCCAGCTGCTCGCCGGCCTCGGCGCCGCGCACGACGCCGGCCTCGTCCACGCCGACATCAAGCCCGCCAACGCGATCGTCGTCTCGCGCTCGAGGAAGCCCGCAGGAACCCCGCCCAGGCCCGTCGACTCGGTGCGCGCGGGCCTCGGATCCGATGCGAGCGCGCGACCGGTCGAGGCCGCAGCGGACGCCGGGCTCGCCGACACGATCGTCGTTCCCCGCTCGAGACCCGCCGAGTCCGGCAACGGTAGCGCCGACACGAGCGCCACTCCCCACGACGACGCGCCCCCCGAAGAGCGCGACGAGCGCGTCGTCCTCGTCGACTTCGGCCTCGCCCGCCTGCGCGCGCCCGATCGCCCGGCCGAGTCCGCCGGCGGCACGCCCGCCTACATGGCGCCCGAGCAGCTGCACGAGGGGCGCGTCGACGCGCGCTCCGATCTGTTCTCCGCCGCGCTCGTCCTCGTCTGGCTCATGACGGGATGGCGGCGCCCGAACGCATTCACCCTCGTCCCTCCGCCCGACACGATCGCCGCCGACGATCTACGCGCCGTCCTCGCGAAGGCCCTCGACCCCGACCCCGCGAAGCGCTACCAGACCGCGGGCGAGCTCGCGGCCGCGTTCACCGGCGGTGGACCTCCGCCGAAGCCGACCACGCAACCGACGCCGATCCTGCCGTTTCGCCACCTCGCGCCGCTCACCGAGGCCGACCGCGGCCGCCTCCACGGTCGCGAAGCCGATCTCGCCGTCATCACCGAGAACGTCCTGTATCGCCGCGCCGTCATCTACACGGCGCCGTCGGGCACCGGCAAGACCTCGATGCTGCGCGCCGGCCTGCTCCCGCGCCTCGAGGCGCTCGGCATCCGCGCGGTCTACGTTCGCTGTCGCAACGACTGCACCGCCGCCGTCATCGCCGAGATCGCGCCGGGCGCCACCTCGATCGCCGACGCGATCACCAGCTTTCACAAGCATCGCGGCGGCAAGCTCGTCGTCGTCATCGATCAGCTCGAGGCCGCGCTCGCCGACCCCGACTTCGTCCCCGCGATCCTCGGCTTCGATCGCTGGCCGCGCGACGCCGACGTCTCGATCCTCCTCAGCATCCGCGAGGACTACCTCGCACGCCTCCTCGCACGCACGCAGGAGCTCGAGCCCAACATCCCGCTCGTCCGGCTCCCGCCGCTCTCGCTCGACGGCGCCCGCGCCGCCATCGTCGCGCCGCTCACCGAGGCTCGCCTCGCGATCGAGCCCGAGCTGCTCGACGCGCTGCTCGCCGACCTCCAGCGCGCGGCCGCCGCGATCGGCCCCGAGATGGGGTGGGGCACCGCCCCCGCCGTGTTCGCGCCACACCTCCAGCTCGCGTGCTCCGTCCTCTACGAGAACCTCGGCCCCGACGACGCCACGCTCTCGCTCGCCCACTACCGCCGCCTCGGCGGGTTCGACGCGATCGTCGGCGAGCACCTCGATCGCGTCATCGAGACCGAGCTCGCCGGCGGCCGCGACCTCATCGCCCGCGACCTGTTCGTCGCGCTCGTCACCACCGCCCACGAGCGCGCCATCCGCCCCGAGTCCGAGCTGCTCTCGATCGTCGGCGAGAAGCACGGTGCCGCCAACGTGATCGGCGTCCTCGAGATCCTGCGCTCGCGCGGCTTCCTCGTCCGCGTCCGCGGCGACGACGAGCCGAGCTGGGAGCTGGTCCACGACTCACTCGTGCCGCGCGTCCTCGCCTGGATCGATCGCAAGGACCTCGCCCGCCGTCGCGCGGTCGAGCTCGTGCGCTACCACCTCCGCCGCTCGCGCCCGGACGCCCCATCGCTGCTCGGCCGCGCCGAGCTACGAGAGATCCGCCGGCACCGCAACGCGATCGACGAGCTCGACGCCGAGTGGAAGAAGCGCGAGGGCGACGAGGGCGGCTGGACCCCGACCCGCCTCGTCACGCGCTCGAAGCAAGTGATCCGCCGGCGCACGGTGTTCTTCAGCACGGTGCTGGTCGCCGCGATCGCCGTCGGCGGCCTCGGCATGTACAAGAGCTACGTCGAGGAAGCGCGCGCCCGCGAGCAGGCCTCGCTGCGCGACCGCGACCTCGGGCGCTTCACGCTCTCGCTGGAGTCGTTCGACTGGGACCCGGTGGCGCTTCGCGCGATTCCGATGTCCAGTCAGGGCCTCGGCTGGGAGCTTCACCTGCCGGATCCCGCAGACCTCACGCAGCCGGGGCCACCCTTTCCAGATCATCTCCTGGTTCGCGGCGAGCGTCACCTCGAGGGCAAGGCGCTCGTCGAGGAGATCGAAGCACGAGGTGGCGCCTCGTTTCTGGTCGTCACGCGTGCCGGCTGCGCTCCATCGATCGTCCCGCTGCGCAAGCTTCCCGGATACACGCAACGCGACCACGTTGCACCCGTGATCCGGATCCGCGTTCCGACGTGTCAGGTGAGCAACGTGCACGCGATTCCGATCCCGGCCGGCCCGTTCATGTTCGGTGGGGCGGGAGAGCCTCCGTCACCGGAGTCCCTCGAGGATCCGAGCCTGCCGCGAGAACAACGCATCGTGTTGCCGGCGTTTCGAATGGATCGCACCGAAGTCACGAATGCGGCGTTCAACGTGTTCGCCGACATGGCCCCCATCACCGGGATCCCTCGTCCGGTGTATCCATCAATGTACGAGCTCGCGGCGGCAGACGGGCCGCGAAAGCCTGTCGGCGGCATCGACTGGGCCGAGGCGCGCTCGTATTGCCGCTTCCTCGGCGCGTCGTTACCAACACATCAGCAATGGCTGCGAGCGCTACGTGGTGGGGATCTTCTCCCAAACGGTGAGTCGAATCCTTGGCCACGACGCAACTTCCCGTGGGCCCCGGCCAGCCCTTTCTCACCTGCGAAGTTGAAGGGAATGGGAGAGCCCGGTCCGGCGGATGTCGCCTCGTTCCCCGCGGACCGCAGCGCCGAGGGTGTGTTCGATCTCGCCGGGAACGTGAGTGAGTGGATCGCGACGCTCCCGAGAGAGGTGTCGGGGCTGCGTGCGATCCTCGGTGGCAACGTGTTCGACACGGATCTCGAAGCGCTCCCCGTGTACATGGCGTCCGGCAACATCCGGCCAACATCCCTCAAGTACTTCGGCATCGGTGTGCGCTGCGCCTCTACGCCCTGACTGCAGCCGCGTCATGTGAGTGGAAGCTCATCGACCAGAGCTCCCAGTGCCGCTGGATCGGCCACGGGAAACAGGATCCCCGGATGCTCGTGACCGTCGGGATACACGCGCACGAACCTGCCCGCGAGCAGCACGTCGATGATGTGATGATGGCGAGGCTGCAACGATGGTACGGCGATCTGATAGTCCGACTGCAGTGCCGGGCCCACCATCGCGGCACCGGCGTCGCCTCGAATGACAGCGAGGATCCGCCGTGCGATGTCGTTGGTCACGAAGCGGTATGGCCCGGCACGAGCTGCGGTGCTGACCGCGAGCGCCGGTAGCGTTTCCAGATCGAGTCGCCGTACTCGCTGCGGATTCTCGCTCGGGTTGTCATGGAGATCGTGGGCGGCGCGTAACAAGAATCGCCAATCATCGCTGAAGCCGTCAGGGACATAGTGACTGGCGAACAAGAAACCCACTGAACCGAACACGTCGAGATCGAGTGTCTTGGCGAGCGAGTCGAGCGTGGCGCGACCCTCGGAGGTCTCTGCAGTGTTGCAGCCGAGCAAGCGAACGCCGTGGACGCCGAGGCGCGGCAGCGTCCGGTTCGTCGCGAGCCGGTGGAACAAGGCGACCACATTCGAATCCATGCCGTCGATCACCCAGTCCCCGAGCTGCAGCAGCGAGGTGCTCGGAGTCGAATGGCCGATCAGATCGAGCGTCTTCGGTACAGGCGGCTCCGGGTCGGCGTCCTGGCACCGGAGCAGTCGACCGAGCAACTCCTCGAGCTCCGCGGCACCTCCCACCAGCAACTTGTGCTCGACCACACGCTGCACCCGCACGCCGATCGCGTCGGGTACACGCGACATGATCGAGAGCCGTCGTCGAGCGAGCGCGCGCTCGAGTTGCTCGCTATGGATAGAAGTCGGCGCCAAAGCCCGGTGGTTTCTTGACGTATGCGACCATCAGCCCCCTTGCCGTGGGCGCATCGAGGAACAACGCCCCTTCTTGCTGTCCACCGATCGCGATCTGTGTCGCGATCGGATCGACGGCATGTGCGGAGCTGGCAAGATCCACCCACCACGTGCCGGCCGCTGGCTGCTTGCCACGCGCTGTCCCCCCGCTCCAGATCTCGACCTGTGCGAGGGGGCCGTTACAGTTAACGATCTTCGCGTGGAAGCCATAGAAGCGGCGGCCCGCGAGAGGGCCCACCCAGTAGAGGATCGAGGTGAGCTCGTAGTCGTAGGCATCGCCTCCTGCACTCGCCGGATGGCGGTCCGGCTTGTTGCCGAGCGAGTTCCAGTAGGTATCCGAGAGCCACACCTGCCCGATCGGCGAACCACCTGGCCATCGTGGGCCGATCGTCGTGAGTCCTCCATCGACGCGGTGATCGTCGACCTCGATGTCGTCGACCTTCAGTGTTCCGGCGCGTACGGCGCTCGGGTTCTTGGCCAGATCTACCGGGACCAACGCCTGTCGCGACCATTTGAGGCTCGCAGGATCATCGGCCCACCACGAGCACGTCGTGAGACCGTCGATCGCGCCGACATACGCACCGAAGCCGTAGAACACAGTTCTGGTCATGACTACCCTTGTCCTTCTTGGTGTGAGACCTCGACACTCGAGATCAAGATCGTGTGCACGGCACGAGCCAACCCCTGTGCTCGCGTCACTAACGAATTGCCCGTCGGGTTGAACATTCGAATTCCCGCTCGACGATCCTCGGGAACCCAAGGTCTGTCACGAGCGGAACAGGACCCAGCTCCGACCATCGTACAAGAAATTCGATTGGCCCATCGATCTCATCGCAGGTCAGAGCGATGACAATCACGAGCTACTGCTCGGACGTTCAAGCTCGCAGCGGACGAACGGAGACTGGTGTCGACGATCGGGTCGAGATGGCAAGTCACTGCTGCCGACGAGCAGGAGTCGCCAGTCGGAGTGGAACCCGCCCGCATCGAAGTGCTCCGCCTCACCAAGCCGGTGTGCCGTAGACCTCGAGTTCGAGACAGTTGGAGAGCGCAACGATCGTCTGGCGGCCTGCGGTCGTCTCGGCGGTGTTGCACCCGAGCCGGACCGCGTGGATCCCGAGACACGGCAACACCCCGCGCTCGGCCAGCTCGAAAACCATGGCCATCACCGTCGAGCTCGTCGCATCGATCACCAGCGAGTGGGTCGCGAGTGTCCGATCAGGTCGAACGTCGTGCGAGCCGGGCCCCGATCCGACGCCTCGGCCTCGACAAGCAGCCGTGCAAACAGGTGGTCGACGTCGGCCCGACCATCGACGAGCACCTGGTGCTCGAGGGTCTGGTGGATCCGAGCCAGAAACGAGTCCGCGCCCCGCGAGATCACCGAGAGGTGAGCGAACGTGAACATGTTGCGCGAGGCGCGACCTTACAGTGTGTTCGGTAGGTCGCCGGCCATCGCGTCGCCGATCACCGTGTCGGTCACCCTCATCGTCTGGGTGCGGCCCATGTTGGGTGCCAGCGTCAGGGTGGCGACCAGCTCGTGCAACGCGAACCGATCGCGGACCGGATAGACGATCGCGGGCTCGTCCGGGCCGTCGGGATAGACGCGCACGGCCTCGTAGTCGAGCAGGATCTGGGCGACGTGATAGGCGTCGGGATCGCTCGAGGGCAGGACGAGCTCGCACGTCGGGGTCGCGAGCAACCCTGGCATCAGGGCGCCTTCGTCGCGTCGGATCAGGCCGAGGAGGTCGCGCGCGGCACCGCCGACGAGGTAGCGCGGCCAGGTCGCGGGGCCGAGCTTCTCCCGCGGCAGCGAGTCGATATCGAGCGCGCGCGGCGAGCGTGGCGACTGCGGCAGCGGCGCGGTGCTGGGATCGCCGCGCAGATCTGCGGAGCTGCGCACCACGAGGCGCCTGTCGTCGCGAAACCCGTGTCCGTCGAAGTTGGCGGCGCACAGCGGCCCGAGGACGCCATAGACCTCGACCTCGAGGATCTTGGCGAGCGCACAGATCGTGTGACGACCCTGCTCGGTCTCGGCGGTCTTGCTGCCGAGGAGCCGCAGGGAGTGGACTCCGAGCCGAGGCAGGACGTCCTGATCCGCGAGCTCGCGAAAGAACGCCGTCACCGTCGGGCTCGCGGCATCGATCACCCAGTCGCCGAGCTGGAGCAGCGACGTGTCGGGCGTCGAGTGCCCGATCAGATCGAGCGTCATCGGCAGCTCGGAGGGCTCATCGGACGCGAGGAGGCGACCGAGCAGCGCTTCGAGATCGCCGCGGCTATCCACCAGCAGCGCACCCGGGAGGATGGTGTGGATGCGCGACAGCTCGATGTCGGCTCTGCGGGTGGTCACCGAGATGTGACGAGTACGCGAGGGAGAACCAGTCATGTTGGCTTCTTGCCTTTTTCGTTGGGAAGTCCCTCCTCCTCCCGCCGCAGCTCGAAGTCGTTCATCAGGTTGTAGACGTGCGATCTCGCGAGCCCGAGCTCGTGCGCCGTGTCGGCCACGTTCCAGTCGCTCCGCTCGAGTGCATCGAGCACGAGGCGGCGCTGGAACTGCCGCGTGGCCTGTAGCAGCGTCTGCTCGGGCTCGACTCCGGCAGCCGCGGCCTTGGGAAACACGTGGTGCTCTTGCAGCGTCGGTGATTTCTCGCCGTGCGCGCGGATCACCGCCGCCTCGATCGCGTGCGCGAGCTGGCGCGTGTGGCCGGGCCACGCCGCGTCCTGACACGCGGCGAGCACGCGCCGCGACACCGCGAGCTGCGCGAACTTGTGCCTCTTGCACACCTCGACGCAGAAGTGCTCGACGAGCTCCGGGATGTCGTCGCGTCTCGCCTCGAGTCCCGGGACCTCGAGCGGGACAACGTGCAGCCGGTAGTAGAGGTCGCTCCGGAACCGCTTCGTGTGGACGTGCTCCTGGAGGTTCGCGTTGGTCGCGCTGATGATCCGGACGTCCGCTCGGATCGACGTCGACGATCCGAGCGGATGGTACTCGCGCTTCTCGAGCAGCTGCAGCAGCTTCGCCTGCGCGCCTTGAGACAGCTCCGCGATCTCGTCGAGAAAAAGTGTGCCCCCCTCCGCCGCCGCCACTTTGCCCGCCGCCCTGCGCGTCGCCGTCGAGTGTGCGCCGCGCTCCGCGCCGAAGAGCTCGTTTTCGACCAGAGCCTCCTGCATCGTCGCGCAGTTCAACTCGACAAAAGGCCCACCCTGACGTGGGCTGTTGTTTGCGATCGCGCGCGCCAGCATGGACTTGCCGGATCCCGAGGGCCCGGTGATCAGCACGTCCACGTCCAGGTGCGCCACGTGCGAGACCGAGTGCAGGAGCTGCGCCAGCGCGAGCGAGCGGCCCACGATCTCCGAGCAGCGGAGCTTCCCGCGGACCTCGCGGGTGTGGTCGAACCGCTCCAGATCCTCGCGCCGGACGAGCCGATCGGCGAGCGGTGCGAGCTGCCGCGCGAACAGCTCCGCCCGCTCGCGATCGGTCGGGGTGAACATCCCGGGCTTGGTGCGGCCCTGCAGATAGATCACGCCGATCGGTGGCTCCACACCGACGGGAGCGCAGAGCACGGCCTGGATGTCGTGCTGCCTCACGCTCCCCAGATCGGCGAACCGGTCGTCGAGGCTCGCCGACGGTGTCTCGATGGTCCGACCCTCGGCGATCGACCTCGCGATGATGCCCCGCGAGATCGAGGCCCGGATCGAGGCGATGTCGCCGTCGCTCAGGCGATAACCCTTCCAGAACCGCGGCTTCGGCGCGTCCTCGGCGTAGAGCTCGAGGTAGCCGGTGGTCGCGCCGGTGACCTCCACGATCAGCGCGAGCGCGTCCTCGAGCAGCGGCTCGATCTCCTGCTTGCTGCCGAGGTCGAGCAGACGCCGATAGAAGTCACGTTCACTCGTGAGTCCTTCCTCGCGAGGGGTTGCAGACATGGCCTCGAAGTATCCATCCATCCCGTGTGGAAATCGATGCTTGGCTCCGACACTGGAGGCAACATCACGACGAGATCTGTCCACTGTGGTGGACACTCCGGACTGCTGTTTGTCCACTGGAGTGGACAACTTCGCCGGCAGAGCACTCCCTCCGACCCGCAGTGCGAGGTCTACCTACCCACGGCCCGGCAGGAATTGCCTACAGGCAAGGTTCGCCCGTCGGACGAGCTTCGCGACGGGGATCGGCACACCGGACGCCACGGGCGCGGCCGTGCTCGCGCGGCGGCTACTGCTTCTTGCGGCGGCGAGCCGGCGGGCGCTTCTTCGTGCTCGGCGATGGGGATCTGTTCAGCTCGAGGTGAACCTCGATCCGCGTGAATCGGCGCTGCGTTTCGTTGGCGAGGCCATCGACCTTGGTCTCGATCTGTTTGAATCGCTGCTGGGTCTCGAACGTGAGCAGGTCGACCTTGGCGTCGAGGCCGTCGAACCTGCCCTCGATTCCATCGAACCTGCCTTCGAATCGATCGAGGCGCTCGTTCACCGCCACGAGTCCGTCGGCGAGCAGGCGGTTGTTCCGCTCGAGATTCTCGACCAACACGCCGAATTGACCAAAGTCTCGCGAGGCGTCCGGCCGAGCGAGCGAGAATCCGGACAATTGAACCCGTTCCTCGTCGGTCATGAACACGCTCCGAATCCTGATCAACTCGCGCTCGAGCGTCAAGCTCGCGCCTCGACACGCGAGTCGATCCTGAGTAGTGACGTTCCACTCCCGCGTCAGTCTCCGTGGAGCGGATCGCGGTGCTGCTGGTGACGCGTACGGGTACGTGCCTCGGCCTCGCAGAGCTCGCAATCCAGGCTGTCGCCCGGACGCCCGAACGTGCCGTATCGCCGCGGATCGTCCGGCACCCGTGCGAGCGCGCGATCGATCATCGACTTCGCGAGGTCGACCGTCTCCTCCTCGGAGAGATCCTCGAGCTCGGCGAGCTCCATGGCGAGCATCGTCTCGATCCCGGCCAGCCGATCGAGATCGATCGTCTCGAGCACCTGCTCGTAGATCACCTGCTCGAGCAAGGACGCGGCGCGCCCCGGCGAGAGCAGCGCCGTGACTTGCTGCGGGCTCATGACGGATCCCGGTGCGGCTTGGCCGGCGACTTCGCCTCCGCGAGCGCGCGACACAGCCCGCAGGCCTGGTCGGGATTCCACGGGGCCCTCGCGTGCGAGGTGTCGGCGCGACGCGGGTCCTCGACGACGCGCTGCCACGCGCGCTCGAAGATCTCGGCCGCACGCTCGTCGAGCCGATCCTCCCGCGCGTCGTCGCCGAGCTGGCCGCTGGCGAACAGCTGGCGGAGCTGCTGCCGGAGGACGCGCTCGAGGACGCCCATCCGGCCGAAGTCGACCAGATCGATCAGGTGCTCGTAGGTCAGGTCCTCGAGCACCCGGTGCACCTCCGCCGGGCCGGGATCGATCTTCAGCTCGAGCGTCACGGCGCCACTCCGTTGGCCGCCGGGTTCGGCGCACCGGTGGACGCCTGACGCGCTTGCTTGATCAGCGCGTCGCGCAGCTGCTGCTGCAGGGCCGGGTGCTCCTCGAGGTGCGCGAGCATCTTGTCGCGGCCCTGGCCGATCTTCTCGCCGCCGCACGAGTACCAGGTGCCCGACTTCTCGACGAGCCCGAGCTTCTCGGACGTGTCGACGAGCTCGCCGAGCTTGTTGATGCCCGTGCCGTAGAGGATCTCGAAGTCCGCCTCGCGGAACGGCGGCGCGAGCTTGTTCTTCACGACCTTCACCTTGCACTCGCTGCCGATCGTCTCCTCGCCGCGCTTGATCGCCTTCTTGCGACGGATGTCGAGCCGCACCGAGCAGTAGAACTTCAGCGCGTTGCCGCCGGTCGTGGTCTCGGGGTTGCCGTAGACGATCCCGATCTTCTGCCGCAGCTGGTTGATGAAGATCACGATCGTGCGCGTCTTCGAGATCACCGCGGTGAGCTTGCGCAGCGCCTGGCTCATGAGGCGCGCTTGCAGACCCATGTGCGCATCGCCCATGTCGCCTTCGATCTCGGCGCGGGGCGTGAGTGCCGCCACCGAATCGACGACGATCAGATCGATCGCGCCGGTGCGCACGAGCGTGTCGCAGATCTCGAGGGCTTGCTCGCCGCAGTCCGGCTGCGAGACGAGCAGATCCTCGAGCTCGACGCCGAGCCGGCGGGCGTAGTCGGTGTCGAGCGCGTGCTCGGCATCGATGAACGCGCAGACCCCACCCGCGCGCTGCGCCTCGGCGATCGCGTGCAGCGTCAGCGTGGTCTTACCCGACGACTCCGGGCCGTAGATCTCGACGATGCGCCCGCGCGGCAGCCCTCCGGTGCCGAGCGCGACGTCGAGCGCGACCGATCCGGTCGGGATCACGTCGACCGCGGTGACCTCGCTCCCATCGAGCCGCATGATCGAGCCCGAGCCGAACTGTTTGTGAATGGCGCGAATCGCCTCGCCGATGCTCTTGTTCTTTTTCTCCGACGACATTGCAGACCTCCACGCCGCGCACACTCCAACTCTCGTGCCGTTCGCAACCCGGCGAATCTCCACGGGAGGCTGTCCGGTTTGTCCGGAAACCGGACGTTGTCCGTCCAGCCGGCGGACGAGCGGCTACTGCACGACGATCGTGCGCGTGAAGATCGTCGCGACGGCTTGAGGGAACGCGACCGTGGAGAAGTTCCCGACGCCGGCCTCCGGTCGACCGCGGTGGGTCTGGATCGCGAACACGTACTGGTTGCCCGCCGTGAACATCGCGCGGTCGATGCGAACGGGCGCCACGATCACGTCGGTGATCGCGTCCTTCGCGACATCGGTGGCGATGTAGCTCCGCTCCGCGACGAGCCCGAGCGCGGCGTCGACGCGAAACACGTTCACCTGAAAGAACTCGACGGTGCCGACTCCCTCGAGCCTGAACGTCAGATCGAGCGAGCCGGTCCCGACCGGCACCGCGATGTCATCGCTCGGGCCCGACAGCGCGAAGCTCGTCGCTCCGTCGGACAGCGCGATCGGGCCGAGCGCGAGCGGGACCCCGAGGTTGGCCTCGAAGCTACTGCCGGTCGCGGTGCTGACGGTGGCGATGCTCGAGACGAGCTCGGTGGTCCCGATCATTCGCGTGTCGGTGACCTCCGCGTACGCGATGCGAGGGAACTCCCCGAGCTCGGGGGGATCCGAGAACGGCCCCAGGTTGGTGGCGCCAAACGGACACTCGGCGAGCTTGATCATCAGCGGCGCCGGCGCGCCGAGGAACGTCTGCGTCAGCGCGGGCATCCGATCGTGCGGTGCGTAGCCATGCGCGACGACGCCTGTCGAGGTCATCCCGAGCGGCGAGCGGTCGTCGAGCGCGCCTTCCAGCCGGAAGTCCGAGAGCGCCGGTTGATACCCGACCGTGATCGTGCGGCCCGCGTTGGTGAACGGCTCGGTCGTGATCGGAGTCTTCGATCCTTGCACGAGGGGAATCCCCGCGAACGCGGCGGACCCGCTACTGACGACACAGTTGCCGGCGGCCGGCGCGAAGATCGTGAGCAGGCCAAGGTCTCCGGCGGCGTCCGGCACGCCCTTCTCACCGCTCTGCGGCGGTAGCTGGTCGTAGCCCGCGCCGCCGCCGGGAACCTCGACCGGCGAGACCGCGGTGCCGCGCCCGATGTCCATCCAGATCCCGGTCGTGAACAGGCGCGCCTGGGTGAGCGAGGCAGGCCCGCCCGACACGCTGATCCGGTAGCCGCTTGCCGTCGGCGGCGGCGTGCGCTCCAGCCGGCCGAACACCGGCACGATGAAGTGGCCCTTGTCCTCGGTCGGGGTCCACTGGAGCTCGATCGGCGGACCGCTGACCGGCGTGTACTCGAGCCGCCACTTGGCGCCGAGGAAGCCCTGCCTCGGCAGGTCGATCCCGCCGTCGACCGGGTCGTAGATCGCATCGATCAAGGCGGAGCCGTCGAGCAGGCCGATCTTCACCGCAGCGCCCGGGATCGGCGCTTGCTCGAGCACGGGATCGGGACCGAGATCGACCGCGGTCCGCTTGGTCTTCGCGACCTGCAGGGTCAGCTGCACGCGGGGTGGCGGGATGAACTGGTCGCCCGGCGCGTCGGCGATCTTCACGGCATCGAGGCCGAAGATCTGGTTGCAGCCCGCGAGCGCGAGCAGGCCGATGGCCACCGTCCTCATCACGCGGCTGATCGTGGCACGGGCCACCGAGGCCTTACAACATCTCGCAAGGCCGTACGATGTGACACATTCGGCCCGTGAAGCTGGACGCGCGCCTGAGCCTGTTCGTGGCCCTCGTCGCGACCTTCATGACGTGCCTGGTCGTCGGTGACCTGATCGGCGGCAAGCTCACGTCGGTCACGCTGTTCGGGCGCGAGTGGGTGTTCTCGGCGGGGCAGCTCGCGTTCCCCGTCACCTTCATCCTCACGGACATCCTCAACGAGTTCTACGGCCGCAAGGTCGCGCGCCGGGTGACGCTGCTCGCGTTCTTCATGGTCGGGCTGACGCTGGCGATCATCGCGATCGCGGGACTCTTGCCGTGGTGGGGCAAGACGCTCGAGCCCGGCTGGGGCGGCGTCACCCCGCACGAGTTCGACGTCGTGTTCTCGCAGGCGATGTGGATCCAGCTGTCGTCGATGGTCGCGTTCCTGATCGGAAACCTCGTCGACATCTCGGTGTTCTTCGTGCTCAAGAAGGCCACCGGCAACCGGATGCTGTGGCTGCGCGCGACGGGCTCGACCGCGATCTCGCAGCTGATCGACACCGTCATCATCACCGCGCTCGTCTGGGCCCCGAAGGTCGACGTCGATGGCTACCTCGCGCTCGTCCTCGGCTCGTACGCGGTGAAGCTCGTGGTGGCGGTCCTCGTGACGCCGGTGATCTACGGGCTCCACGGGGTGATCGAGCGCGGGTTTCACATCGCGCCGGCCGCGCCCGACGAGGCGAGCGCCGACATCACGAAGTAGTCACCGTCGAGGCGCTACGGCGATCGCGGCGTACGCCACTCGTTCGCGAGCTCGCATCCCGCCAGCCCGACCCGCTTCGCCTCGGCCTCGAGCGCCAGGCCCTTGGCTTCTCCCGCCAGCGGCTGGATCCGGGCGAGGAACTTTCGCGCGTCCTGGGTCTCGAGGTTCGAGCCGAGCCAGGTCGCGACCAGGTACATCCGATCGTGGCCCTGGACCTCGGCGCCACCCGACCTCGCGACCACGTCACACAGCTTCTCGAGGTCGCTCTTGTAGGCCTGGTCGACGACCGCCGGCGTGCCGGGGCCAGGGGCCGGCGACCCGGCCTGGTCGACCGGCCGGTCCGCCTGCTCGCCGCTGCAACCGAGGAGCGCGACAACGAGCCACATCCGCTTCATCGACCGCACTGTGCACCGACGGAATCCTTGCGTCCATGCCTTCCGAGCAGGCGGCGGTTGTGGCTAGATCCCGTCATGGCATACGTCGTTGCTGACCCGTGCGTGAAGTGCAAGTACACCGACTGCGTCGCGGTGTGCCCGGTAGACTGCTTCTACGAGGGCAAGAACTCGATCGCGATCCATCCCGACGAGTGCATCGACTGCGGAGCGTGCGAGCCGGAGTGTCCGACGACCGCGATCTTCGAGGAGTCCGAGCTGCCCGCGAAGTGGAACGTCTACAAGGACATCAACGCGGTCGTCAGCGGCGCGAAGAAGATCGACGAGGTCGATGCCGCGTCGTGGCCGGAGCACCTGAAGGCCCAGCTCCCGACCCTCGCGACGTGGCCGAACATCACCGAGCAGAAGAAGCCGCTGCCCGGTGCTGACGACGCTGCCAAGGAAGAGAACAAGATCGCCGCCCTCACACTCGAAGGCGGCAGCTGATCCGAGCCCGGGTCGGCTAAGAGCTGTCCCGTAATTGGATCCTGAGATTGTGCAGGAACGCGACGGCATTGAAGGTGTCGTCGAGGTGACGCCCGCGTCGGCGATGGTCACGAAGGACTCGCCAATCCTTGAGGCGTGCAATCGCGTGCTCGACACGTGCTCTTCGCTTGCGATGTCTCCGCCATTTCGCGTCCCGCACGATGCGGTTGTTGCGGAAGACCGGCGTTACCAGCTCGGCACGCCCCGATATCCTCCATCGGCGAGGACTCGCCTCTTGGACTGACAGATGGTTTGAAGCGTCGAGCCGCGGTAATGAACCGTGTCGTTACGGTTTCCGGGTCCACCTGCAACGACGGCGATGACCCGCAGATCAGCGCCGCGGACGAGTACCTGTGCGTTGCATGACCAACGGTAGTTCTTGGACTTTGCCGCGGTCGAATGGTCGCGGGTCGGCACCAGCGTGCCGTCGACAATCCAGGCTGTCGACGGTCGTGGTCGACAGCGCGTGACCTCAGCGCGGCAAGCTGAGGCGTGAGGTGCGAGAGCATGCGGTGCACTTGCGACTTCGATATCGCGCATAGACTGGCGATCTCGCGAAGGGTGAGGTTTGTACGCAGGCTCATGCACACCACCTGAACGCGCTCGCGAAGGGACCGAGCCCACGGTCTGCCGCGACCACACTTGGTTGCAGGCATCGCGCATCTGACGAACCGCCGCATCGAGCTCCTCGGCCGTGAGTCCGGTCGCATGCTCGATGCTCGCAGTCGTGCTGGACATGACCTCGTAACGTCAGAGGTCGCTGGTAGGATCTGGTGTGGCGTCGACGAGTGGGAGTGGACCAAAGAGGACCCGTGGTCCAAACAAGCAGAAGGCGTGGGCGCGCGATCCTGCGGATGGACTCTCCGTGCTCCGGCTTGCCGTCGACACCACGGATCCAGTGCAGCGCACGCGGATCGAGGCGATGTTCTCCGCCGGCCACTCGATCCGCCGCGCTGTACAGCGCGACGCGCGTGACCGGTGCTTCGCGTATCGTGCGGCACGCCACGAGCGCGAACGCGGGCCGGCCGACGTTCGTGCGCGGCTCGGACTGTCCCGGACCGCGCTCGAACATGCCGCGTACGATCATCTCGACGCCGCGCCGCATGTGCGGCGGTTTGTGACCAAGGCGCTCGCGATGCACCTGGCCGATACCGTGTGGTCGGCGACCGAGCGTCACCTGTTTCGCGATGCGAGCGGCAAGACCCACGGCATTCCCGGCGCGAGCCGGTGGCACGAATTCACGCGGCTACCAGGCCGCGCGCGATCGCATACGTCGCCTCGCAAATGGGAGACCTTCCGGCTGCACGGCACGCTTGCCGGCCATCGTGCCGCGTACCCCGGCAGTGGCGATGTGTTCTTCCAGCCACGCTCGATCCGCAACGTCGCTGAGCCCGCCGACTCGTGGTGGACCCACGATGGCCCGCTTGTCGTCGTGTTCTCCGGGTTGCCCGCCGGAAACCTCGTGCTCCCGGTCCGCCTGCCGGCAGCAGCGTCCAATCAGCCCATCCTCGATCATCATCTCGCCGATCCCAGCCGCTGGCACAAGCTCGATCTCGTCCGCCGGCGCGATCCCAATGCCTCCGGCGGTTGGCGCTACGAAGCACACCTCATGGTGCTGGCGTCACCGTACGTCGCGCCCTCGGTCGCGGCGAGTCGTGTGGTCACGGCTGAGCAGACTCGTGGCCGGCACGCGGGCATCGACGTCAATGTCTCCAACCTCACTGTCGCTTCGTTCCACGATGCCGGCGATCTGGCGATCACGCGGATCGAGCGCGACGCGCGTACCCGGCAGCGCAGTCATCGCCGGGCGCGCAAGGAGCGCCAACGTCAGCGGTCGCTCGAGCGGTCGCGGCGCGCGATGAATGCGCAGCACTACCAGCTATCCAAGCGGCAGGAGAAGCGCGCGCGACGCCGTGAGGCCGTGGGGCTCGCCGCCAAGCAGGTGATTCCGGCCGGGCCGCGCATCGCACGCAGCGATGGCAAGCCGCAGCAGGCCTATCGCAACGATCAGCTCTCGAACAGCTACCGCCGCGACCGCGCGGCCCAGGTCGCCACGGCCGCGTCCGTCACCCAGGCGCGCCGTGATCATGCCCGGCAGGTCGCGAGCAGCATTGTCGGCGAGCACGGGTTTCAGCTCACCGTCGAGGATTGTGACCTGCGCCGCTGGTCAAACCTGTGGGGTCGCTCGGTCGCCGCATTCTCGCCGGGAACGCTGGTGTCGGCGATCGAGCGCGAGGCCCAAGCGGTGGCGCGCATCGCGGGCATGCCGGGCGGTCTGTCGCGCGCTTCCACGTGGACGACAGCGATGTCGCAACACTGCTTGTGTGGCGGCCGGGTCGCCAAGTCGCTGGTCGACCGTGTTCATGATTGTCCGGCGTGTGGTCTGCGCGGGGATCGCGATGCGGTCTCCGCGAGCCTCGCGGCCTGCGTCGTGTTCGGCAATCCAGCCGTACCCGCATCGGCGACGGTCGATCTCGCGACCTCACGTGCGCTGCTCGACGCAGTGGCCACCCGCGCAGTACTCGAGGACACACTCACGATTTCGATGCAGGGACGGCAAGACGTCCCGTCCGAGTCAAACGCGCATTCCGCCCACGACGGACCGTCCGGCGTGGAGACGGGGCGGACACCGGCGTACGTCCGGTGGCTCGGCGAAACGTTGGCACGGTGCCGCGTTCAACCCCAGATGAGACGGGCCTTCAAGGCTCGACCACGCTGGAACGAACGAGAGCGCGAACCAACCTGGCCCGAGAGTGGCGTCGCAACGTGGACGCCATTACGGGACAGCTCTTAGTACCCGCCGTGTACGACCAGTACCGAACACGGCGAGTGGCGAATCGTGCTCTCGGCGACGCTGCCGAGCAGTAGCCGCCGCACCCCACGGTGGCCGTGCGCGCCGACCCCGATCAGATCGTGGGCATTGCGCTCGGCCGCGTGCGTGATGACCTGCGCCGGCGGGCCCTGCACCAGCTCGACGTGGACGGTATGACCGAGCGCGGTGTGCTCGGCGACGAGCTTGTCGGCCTGCGTCCTGGCGGCCGCGAGCACTGCATCGCGCACGGTCGACCACGGGAACCGCGCCTGGCCGAGCAGCGTCGCGCCCCAGGATCCGGCCGGCAATTGCCACGCGTGGATCACCTCGATCGGCGTCCCGGGCGCGCACATCAGCGCCACGTTCGTGATCGCCTTGGACGAAGCAGGCGAGAAGTCGGTGGCGACGAGCGGGCGCAGGAACGGGCCCTGCACGGGCCGGCCGCGCACCACGAGCACGTCGCAGGGTGCGTGACGGATCGTCGACGACGCCACGCTGCCGAGCAGGAACCGCGTGATGCCGGTGTGGCCGTGGGTGCCGACGACGATCAGCTCTGCGGCTTGCTCGAGCGCGGCCGTGGCGAGCACCTCGTCGGCCGGACCGACGCGGCTGATCAGCTCGGCGCGCAGCCCGTGCGACTCGATCGCCACGAGGCGCTTGGATAGCTCGCGTGCTTCCTCGACGCGGACCGCCGCGGAGACCTCGCCGAGCTGCGCCAGGATCGCGTTGTCGACCTCGACGATCGGTGCGTCGTCGGGCTGCGCGTGGACCAGGACGACCTTCGCGCCGTGCAGCTTCGCGACGGCGATCGCGCGATCGAGGGCTTGATCGCTCGGGTTGGAGAGGTCGCAGCCGGCGAGGATCGCGGTGATCGCCACGCTAGTCCTGCGGACGCTTGCCGATGGTCAGGAACATCTGCGCGGAACCTTCCTGGAGCTCGATCGGTGGGTTCGTCTTCCAGATCAACGGGTCGTCCTGCGGCGGCTTGCCGACGAGCTCGGTGACCCGCGCGATGATCGCTTCCTGGGTCGCCGGCACGGCCTCGACGCTGACGAACAGGCTCACGACCTTGCCGTTGCGCACGTCCGCCGTGATCTGCGTGGTGCCCGAGCCGACGCCGACGCCGACCGTCGACCAGCTGATCTCGGACGCCGACACGGTCGAGCGATCGCCCAGCTTGGCGGTCAGCCGCTTCGCCGGCTGACCGAGCGCCCACATCGGCACGACCGACGACGGCGAGCGATCGAGCCACTGCGCCACCGAGGCGAGCTTCTCGAACCGCAGCTCGCAGCCGCTGCGCGTGTCGAACACCGCGCGCTGTAGCGTCGCCGGGTTCGTCCAGATGTGGCGGTCCTCGGCCACGTGGCCTTCGCCCCACGCTTCGATGAGTTGCTCCTCGAGCGCTTCGCAGACGCGCGGTGCATAGAGCGGCTTGATGTAGATGGTATGGAGCAGCCCGTCGTTGTGCAGCAGCGTGATCTCGGATTCGAGGGTCCTGCTGAACCGTTCGTTCCGCTCCAGCACCGCGCCCGTGGTCCGCGATTCCGGACCATTCAGCACCACGCCCTCGAACAGCTCGCCGAGGCCCGCTGGCTCGGCGCTGTACAGCTTGCGGAGTGCGAGACCATGCCGCTTGGCTTCGGCTTCCTCCTCGATCTCTTCGAGCGCGCGTTCTCGGGCCAGGTCGTCCCGCATCCGCTGCTCGAAGTCCTCGTCGACCTGGTCGTGATCGTCGGTGGAGTCGTCGGAGGTGCTCAGATCCTGGTTCAGCTCGTGGTCCGCGAGGTCGGCGAGGTCGTCGTACTTGCCGCTGACCGTGTCGCGGATCGCGAGCCCGAACGGGATGCAGGTCACCAGCGCGAAGACGATCGTCGAGGTAGGCAGCGGCGAGGTGAGCAGCGGCATCGACGCGACGCTACTACAGGCGAGCTTCGTACGACAGCCAGAGTTGAAGCTCGGGGCTCGGGGTGCGGGCCTGCGTGCTCAGCCTGTCGTCGAGCCAGAACTTCGCGTCGGCGCGCAGCCGGACGATGTCGCGGCCGCGTACCTTGAACGAGCCGTCGAGCACGGTGGACAGCGAGGTCTCGCCGATGTCGTTGCCGTCGTCGTTGTAGGTATTGACCGCCTCGTCGAGGTAGCGCGCGCGGGCGCGGATGCGGATGCCGGGGTCGGGGTTCCACAGCACGATCAACCACGCGCCCATGTCCTGTCGAAACTTCGTCTTCGCCATCGGGTCACCGGGATCGCCGTCGTCGATGAGCTGGTGCTCCAGCATCGCGGTGTAGGAGATCTGCTTGTTCTGCTGGAACCGGGCGCGCACGTTCGTCGTGAGCTGACGCCCACCGCACGGGATCGGCTCGCCGTTCTCGTCGTTCTCGACCGAGATCTCGAAGCACTGCTGCTTGCCGCCGGCCTGGAGGTCCTTGTCCTGGTAGCGCATCCACAGCCCGAGCCGCAGCTCCTCGGTGGTCCGCACCTCGGTGCGAACGTAGGTATCGAGCTTGGGCTGCGCGCGGCCGAGGTTTGATTTGTCGCGCTCCGACGGTGGCTCCCAGACGTCGATCAGCGCGCGGATCGAGTACAGCTTGTTGGTCTGATAGTAGCGGAGCCGCACGCCGAGCTCGTCGCGAGCGCGCTGACCGTCGAGCTCGTCGGGCTGCGAGATCGGCCGCGCGTAGGGATTCGCGTAGTCGATGCTGTAGTAGCGGAACACCGCCTCGAGCTCCTGCTTCTTCTTCGTCGCGGTGAAGCGCACCACCGCGGCCGGTCCGCCACCGCCGTCTTGCGGCTTGATCGGGACATCGGGCATCTCGTCGTAGCTGTGAGCCACCTCGGCGAACACGTCGAGCCACTTGCGGCCGAACGAGACGTTCGCACCGGCCGCGCCGAACTTGCGTCCGGTCGGCAGCCGCGAGAACTCCTGGGTGTCGAGCTCGATCCCCTTGACGAGGTTCACCTCGGTCGCGCCGTAGGCCGTCACGCCGACGGAGTTCCGCCGATCCGCGAAGTACGTGACGTTGGTGCCGGCCAGGCGCTCCTGGAACACGTCGGGCAGGCTGACGAACGAGAACCTCGAGGTCGGCGTCAACGTGCTGCCCTCGGGCCGCACGAACACCGTCGGAGACGAGCACTGCGCGTTGGTGTCGTCGCTGGGATCGGTGCACTTGCTGCGATCGACCAGCTCGTACTGGCTGAGCGACTTGTTCGCCGCGGACGTCCAGACATAGCCCTGCAGCCAGCCGTTGCCGAGCTCGAGCTTCTTGAAGCCGGCACCGACTCCGAACAGCCCACTGCGCCAGCTCCAGTCGGGCGTGACGTACTTGTCGCCCTCCTTCACGCCGTCGCGATCGAGCAGGTTACACGGCGAGTCCGCAAGCTCGCCGGCCGATTCGCGGCACTTGCTCGTGAGCTCCGTCGAGAAGAACAGATCGTCGTCGTAGTAGAGGCCGTTCGGCGTGTAGCGGCTCGAGTTGTCGAACACGAGGCGCTGCGCGAACCCCGCGCGGAAGCTGCCGCCGATCACCGCGGCCTCCTCGTCCTCGTACTTGAGGAACACCTTCGGCAACTCGACCCGGTAGCCCTGAGGATCCGCGATCAGCGCCTCGCGATTCGGGTCGTACTGCGGCGCGCCGACGTCGAGCCGCGTGAACGTCGCCGCGAAGCCGGCCTGCACGTGCTTCATCGCGGTGAACCGCCCGCGCAGCGCGAACGGCGGGAGCAAGTCGTCCCCCGGCGAGAACCGCGTCATCATGCGCGCCCAGCCCTTGAGGGCGTACTTGTCGCGACCCTGGGTCACGACGAGGAACGCCGCGATCGCGAGCAGCTTGTCCTCGGACAGCGCGCCCGCCGCGACGAGCCCGGCCGGATCCTTGATGATCCCCTTCTGCAGGTCGCGGTACTTGATGATCGCGTCGACGTCGTCGTAGGTGAGGTTCGGCAGCGTGTACAGCTGCGCGCGATCCGCGGTGCTGAGATCGACGCCGCCACCGAGCAGCTCCAGCAGCTCCTCGAACGTGTCCGAGGTGATGTCGCCCGCGGCGAACAGATCCTCGAGGTCGGCCTGGTCGGTGACGTCGATGAACGTCTCGTAGGGCGTGGCCGCGACAGGACGCGCGAGCATCACGAGCGAGACCACGATCAACGCGCGACGCACCGGCCCGAAGCTAACACGCAGCCGGATCGCCTGTTGCGCGGTCGGCGAGATTCGCCGTGGCGTCGGTCACTCGATGAAGGTGCCGCCGAGCGAGGCGCCGTTCGTGCAGAAGTCCTCGGGCGCACGGGCGTAGAAGTCGTCGGAAAATGTCTGGAGTGCGTCGGGATCGACGCAGCTCGCGGTGTACGTCACGCCCCACGCCACCGCCGCGAACCGGATGCCATCCGGCAGCAGCGGATCCGCCACGATGATCGCGCGGTTTCGCACCGGCGCGGTGCACAGCGCATCGGTCGGCAGCGCGCGCACGACGTCCTCGAGCTCGGCGAGCTCGGCGGGACAGCCCTCGTCGCAGCGATGCGCCAGCACGATCGCGCCGTGCTCGACGTTGTGCATCCAGAACCCGCGATCGAGCGAGCTGTACGACCGGTCCCACGCGGCCCAGATCGGGAAGTGCGGGCCGCTGGCCGGCGGGTTGGTCGGGTACTCGATCAGCGAGCCCTGCGGCACGTGCGCCCCGGAGACCTCGTCGTGGATGTCGACCACACCGCAGCTCCCGAGCTCGTAGTGCAGCGGCCGCGGCCCGACGGGATCGGAGCAGGCAGCGAGCACGAGCAACGGCCACGAGCGCATCGCCGGACGATACACAGCGCTGCACGGATCGTCGACGTGATCTGCGCCACCCGTGGACGTGCGCGTCGACGTGAAGGCAGCTCATCGCGTCGTCCTGCGTCGTCGATCCGTGATCGGCTTGCCTGCTCGGACGTACCTGCGCCCACGTGGATCTCCGACGTGCCGCCTCCCCGGTGGTCGATGGTACATTGAGAGCTTCAATCGTGAAGGTCCACCGCTGGACGTCGGGGCTGCTGTGCATCGCTGCGATCGGCTGCGTTCCCGCGCCCGCGAGCGAGCCGACCACGCCGGCTTCGAAGTCGAACCTGACGTTCGCGGTCCTGCCCGCGGAGAGTGATCGGTTCCCGATCGCCGCTCGCTACACGACCGAGCGCCTCAAGCGCGCGCGCGTCCGGGGACTCGAGGAGCCACAAGTCTCGAAGGTGTCGCTCGAGGTCGTGCAGCTCTCGATCGAGTGCGTCGAGCCGACGCCGGCGTGCTACGGGGCGGTCGGCAAGGAGCTCGCGGCGAACCGGCTCCTGTTCGCCGAGATCGTCCCGGGCCCCAGGCGCGATCAGATCCAGGTGCAGGTGACGCTGTTCGACGTCGATGCGAAGGAGCGCCGGCGATCTGCGGTCAAGGTGTTCGCGAGCGAGGAAGATGTCGCGTTCGGAGTCGGCGCCGTCGTCGACGAAGTGACGAAGCCGTGACCAAGCCTTCGAGCCCCGATCCCGTCGACGAGCTCGTCGAGATCGAAGCGATCGATCTTCAGGAGTGGGAGACCGGTCAGCGCACGCCCCAGACGCCGGACGCCAAGCTCGAAGCGCTCGTGCGGCAGACCGCGCCCACGAAGCCACCGGTCCCACGCAAGACGGCGACGTTCGCGCGCGGCGTGGCGGTGCCCCCACCGCCGCCGCCCGCGGCGAGACGAGAGACCGCCACGCCTCCGGTGGGCGTCACCAGGACGACGATCGCGACGGGAACCCCGACCGCACGCGCCCCGACGCCGCCGCTGAAGACGCCGCTCGCGAGGCGAACCATGACCGCGACACCGCCGGGCGGAACCGCGACGCCACCGGGCGGAATCGCGACGGGCGGAACCGCGACGCCGCCGGGTGGCACCGCGACGACGGCGAAGCCGACGCTCGCGATGCGAACCGTCCCCTCGACTTCGCCGGGCGGAGCCGCGACGCCACCGGGTGGAACCGCGACGCCGTTGGGTGGAACCGCGACGTCGGGGAGCCCGATCGTGAAGACCCTCGCGATACCGACGGTGATCATGACGCCGCCGGGCGGAACCGCGACGCCGCTGGGTGGAACCGCGACGCCGGGGAGCTCGACGTCACCGATCGTGAAGACCCTCGCGATGCCGACGGTGACCACGACGCCGTCGGGCGGAACGCCGACGACACGCACGGCCCCAAGAGCACCGACGCGCGGGGCAACGCCGCCGGGGGGAGCGCCGACGCGACGTGCGACGCCACCGGAGGGAGCGCCGACAGGCACCGAAATGATCCCGCTCGGAACGCCGACACCACGCAGCGCAACCCCGGCGGGCGGAACCCCGGCAGGCGGAACGCCGAGCAGCGCAACCCCGGCGGGGGGAACCCCGGCGGGCGGAACGCCGACGCGGAGCGGAACCCCGGCGGGCGGAACGCGCAGCGGAACCCCGGCGGGCGGAACGCCGACGCGGAGCGGAACCCCGGCGACGCGCACCGCAACTCCGCCGGGCGGAACGTCGACGCGCATCGAAACGATTCCGAGCGGACCACCGCTCGCCCGGACCACGCTCGCGATGCGAACCGAGGTTGCAACGCCGCCGGGCGGAACCCCGACCCCAAACAGCGCACCGATCGCGGCAACCGAGCCGAAGCTCTCGACGTTCGACGACGACTGGAGAATCGCTGCGCTTCCGGCGCCGCCCTCGACGGCAGCAGATCCGACCCCAGCACCACCGCTGATCGCGCCGGAACCAGTGCCGATCGCGGCACCCGAACACTCGATCCACGTCACGTCGCGGCTGCCGGCGATCGCGGAACCGCGGATCGAGGCAGCGGCGCCCTCGATGCCACGGATCGAGGCAGCGGCGCCCTCGATGCCATTGCCGGTGGTCATCCAACCGCCGCCGATCGCCGCATCGGCCGTCCCGGCGCAACCAAGCCCAGGATCGATGCGGCCGGAGCTCTCCGAGGGGATCGTCGCGCGACGGATCGATCCACGTTCGGAGACCACGGATGCTCACCGGGCGATCCGGCCGCGGCGCTTGCTGGTGATCGGCGGAGCAGCGCTCGTCGCCGTGGCGATCGTGGTGATCCTCGTGCTCAACCGCGGCGGCACGCCGGACAAGCCGGCAAAGCTCGCGGCGGCGAGCCCACCGCCGTCGAGCGGGGCGAAGCCACCTGCGGTCGAGCCGCCCGCGCCGACGCCGGCACCGCCCGAGCCGGCACCACCCGAGCCGGCACTGCCCGAGCCGCCGACCCCACCGAGCGCACCGACGCCCTCCACTACTCCGGTGAACCCCGGAGCCGTGACACGTCCGGCGAATCCCGGCGCGCCGAACCGTCCCGGCAAGACCGTCGCGACCGCGACCGTCACCAAGACCGCCGTCGACGGCAACACGCTGGCAAACACGCGCACGGCCTACAACACCGGAAACCAGAAGCTGTTTGCAGGCGACACCGCCGGCGCGATCACGGCCTACCGGCAAGCGCTGGCGCTCTCGCCGGGCTACGCGGCCGGATATCGTGGCCTCGGCCTCGCATACGCGCAGCAGGGCGACAAGGCGAAGGCGCTCCAGGCGTTCAAGACGTACCTGAGCGTCGCGCCCGGCGCGAAGGATGTCGCGTTGATCCAGAAACGGATCGCCACGCTGCAGGGCAAGTAGCCCGGCGATGGCCGACCCGACCGTGCTCGACGATCACGCGCTGCTCGCGGCGTGGAGGGCGGGTGATCGCGCGCGAGGCAACGCGCGATGTGTTGCTGGAACGGAGCGTGTCGCGGTTCTTTCGCACGAAGGTGCCGGAGGCCGCCGAGGCGCGTACCTGTTCGGCGGCGCGCGCAACCAGTTGCTGATGCACCTGCGTACGAAGTACCGCGCGGCCAAGCGGTTCGATCCGCTGACCGCCTCGGCACGTGCGCGATCATCCACCAGGCGCTCGGCGAGTCGCTCGCGATCGCGTGGTGATCGAGCGCGCGCTCGAAGCGGCGGAACGAGCGATCACCACGGAGATGCCCGATCCGCTCGGCTCGCTCGACGAATTTCCCGGCGGCGGCGACCCAGCGGTCCGCGCGGGGGGCCAGGCGCTACTCGCGAACGGTACGCGTCGCTCCGGTGATCGAGCACTCGCCGAGATGTGCAGACTTCGTACACCCCACGGGATCGTGATCTCCATCGCGACATGGCGGCGGTCATGTACGATCGTGGTGATGCTGGAGCAGCGATGAGGTGCTGCCGCGCGTGCGGTGTCATCTACCGCGTCGCCATCGCCCGTTGCATGAACGACGGCGCCGAGGTGATCGAGGTCGAGCGCGATCCGCTGATCGGAACGCGCGTCGGCTCGTACATGGTCGATGCGTTCCTCGGCGAGGGTGGGATGGGCCGCGTGTACCGAGCGCACCACGTCCACCTCGCGCACAAGCTGTACGCCCTCAAGGTCTTGATCGGAGACTACGCGGGGACGCCGGCGATGCGGATCCGGTTCGCGAAGGAGGCGGAGAACGCGAGCAAGCTCTCGCACGCGAACATCGCCTCGGTCTCCGACTTCGGTCGCACGGACACCGGCCTGCTCTTCATCGCGATGGATCTCGTCGAGGGCCGACCGCTGAACGAGTTGATGACGAACGAGCCGATGGCACCCTCGCGCGTGATCGCGCTGGTCCGGCAACTGTGCGCCGGGCTTGGCCACGCGCACGACCTGGGCTTGATCCACCGCGACTTCAAGCCGGAGAACATCCTCGTCGTCGACACGCCGTCGGGGGAGGTGCCGAAGATCGTCGATTTCGGCCTCGCGATCGCGAACGACAACTCGGACTCGCGGGTCACGACGACGGGCATGGTGATGGGCACGCCGGCGTACATCGCGCCGGAACAATGCCTCAACGGGACGATCGATCACCGCGTCGATCTGTACGCCCTCGGCGTCACGATGTTCGAGCTGCTGAGTGGCGGCTTCCTTCCATTCGACGGCGAGGCCGCCGAGGTCGTCGGGCTGAAGGTCTCGGCGTCACCTCCGTCGCTCGCCGAGCGTGCGCCGCGGCTTGCGGCCGGGCTCGTCACGCTCGTCGATCGGTTGCTCGCTCGCAAACCCGCACAGCGCTTCTCCGACACCCGCGCGGTCCTCGCCGCGCTCGACGAGGTGTCCCGCGAGCCCGATGCCATCCCGGCACCCGCGGTCAAGCGCGCCGACGACACCGTGGTCGAGGCGCAGCACCGTCGGGCGAAGCGCGCCGACGACGCCGGGCGCGGGAGCGCGCCGAGCCACACCGGCAACCGCACCCAGTTCGTGCGCATGCCGAACCGCAACCGCTGGGTCCTCGGGATCCTGGCGGCGTGTGTGCCCGCGGTCCTCGTCGTCGTGGTCTGGTCGCTGCGTTCGAGCGACCGCCCGACCGCGAGCGCGCCTCCTCCGGTCGCTGCGCGAGCCGCCGTTCCGTCGGTCGCCGCACCCGATCCGGCCCCGGTCGTCGTCGCCTCGATCCCACCGCGAGTCGATCCGAAACCCAAGGACGTGGCTCGACCCACGATCTCGACGAAGCGCACGAACCGACCCCACTCGACGCGCCTCCGCTCCACCCGCGTTGCGAGCACGAAGCTCCCGAAGCCGGCGCCGGCGCCACCTCCACTCGACCCCGCGACGCCACCCCCACCACCGCCACCGGTCGAGATCGTCGCGGCAAAGCCGGTCGCGCTCGACGCACGGATCGACGGGCTCACCGTCGACGGCGCGCTGCCCAGCGCCACCGTCCGCCGCGCCCTCGACCGCGTGATGCCGGCGGTCCGCGCGTGTCGAGGTGACAAGCCCGGGGTCGTGAGCGTGAAGTTCTCGATCGGCGAAGCGCGGCGTGCGACGGGCACGAGCGCGATCGGGATCTCGCCGGGTGTTGCCGGGTGCGTCGCCGCCGCGATCGGCGCGTTGCGCACCGAGACCGCACCCGACGTCGGCGATGTCCAGGTCCGCGTGGTCGTCGGCTTCGAGAGGCGTGGATGAGGACCCTGATCGTCGCGTCGTTGGGCCTCGCCGGATGCCTCGACGCCCTCGCGCCCGACGTCGGGCCGCTCGCGGTCCCCGATCAGCAAACGTGCAACTCCGACTCCGACGGTGCGGTCGTCGTGTCGTTCTCGGGTCAAGTCGCGCCGCTCTTGCAGGACCGCTGCGAGCGTTGCCACCAGCCCGGAGGCGAGGGGGTTCGCGACAGCGGGCTGGATCTGACGAGCTACGACGCCCTTCGCGCAGGCGGCACGCGCTCGGTCGGCACGATCGTCGTGGTCGGCGAGCCGTGCGCGAGCGTCCTCTATCAGAAGCTCGGCGAGGCGCCGCCGTTCGGCGCGCGCATGCCGCGCAGCGAGCAGGCGCTGTCGACGACCGACCAGCTGCTGTTCCACGACTGGATCGCCGAGGGTGCGCTTGAAGACTAGGAGCCCCCACTCCCCGCGAGAGGCAGCCGCGCGACCCCGCGCAAGCACCTCGTTCGCGATCTCGTCGTCGAGCATCGCCCGAAGTTCCGGCCAAGCAACCAGGCAGGGTGCGGAACAGCACCGCGTCGATCAGCGCCGTACGCGTGCGCCTCGCCACGCGCAAGCCACGGTGGTGCTGTTGCTCGGGCGCGCGCTGCCGCAGACGCACGCGATCCGGCGTGAGATGCTCGAGGTGCTGTTCGACGCTGCGCCCCACCCCGCGCGATCTGGACAGCGGTCTGCGTCGTCGTCGGCAAGTCGGCGCACCATCATGTCGGCGGCACTCGCGACATCGGCGGGGGTCTCGAGCTGTGCGGCGAGCGCGAGTGCCGAGCTCCGCTGGATCGCCGGAGGATCGCTTACGCTTACGCCGACGCTTACGCCTACGTGGTCGCGTGCGGCCCGGCTAGCTTCCGCGCTCGGAGCTTCTCGCGGGCGCGAGGCAGCCGCGCGACCCCGCGCAAGCACCTCGTTCGCGATCTCGTCGTCGAGCATCGCCCGAATTTCCGGTCAAGCAACCGGGCAGCGTGCGGAACAGCACCGCGTCGATCAGCGCCGTACGCGTGCGCCTCGCCACGCGCGATCCGCCCGCGTGGGGGGTGGGGTTTCCGAGCGAGATAGATTGCACGGCCGGGTGTGCGAGGGCAGGCCGGTCGTGGAGATGGCACTGCCGTCGAGTCTCGATTCGGTGGTTGTCGGACGAGCGAGGAGGCCCCACCCCCCGCGCGAGGAAGCCGCGCGA
>Ga0299915_10000537_pt1 | contig 28483 bp, 26 predicted proteins | sample RVTome_13_FD_200263 | JGI IMG/M metagenome (GOLD analysis project Ga0299915, IMG submission 200263) | Soil microbial communities from uranium-contaminated site in the Upper Colorado River Basin, Wyoming, United States - RVT92D227 (version 2) ...
AAACAATGAGCGAGTCGGTGTGATTTCTGATGGGCAGGTCTACGGGAAACTCCAGCGCACCCAGCCTCCAGGTGATGGGGTGGCATATCTGTTTAATCCCTTTGGTATTTACCGGAATGGCAAAGGCAACAGCGTAGTCTTTGTCTTCCTCGGTCATATTCCGGCAGGGAATGACAAAGAGTTCTTTAGTATAAGCCGATGCAGTGATGTGCGCCTTAGCGCCTCTAACGGTAATCCCCTTGTCATCCTTGTCCACCACTCTTACGTAATAATCGGGATGAGCCTGCTTGGGAGAAGAAGGACGGAGCATTCTGTCTCCCTTTACATCGGTTACGGCTGAGGCTGCACTCAAGTCGTTTTTTTGTAAGTAGTAGCGATAATTTTCCGCCCGTTCTGTGTATTCCTTCTTCCCCATCATATTGGCCGTGATATTCACCGCATTCAAAGTATCGGCGCCTATATCGTGAATGAAAGGAATTACGCCTCCGCCGAGCCTGGTTGCCGTTACCATTAATTCATGTCTTTTCAGTAAGTCTTCGGCATTCTGGGGAGTATAGTAATATCGGCTTATCGGCTCGCCTGTTTTCGGGTGCTTAACCACAGCTAAATCTTTGTACTCCGGCATCTCTGCCATCTCATAATCTATAGCCGCAGTCTCCACACATACCTTCAACGCCGGGTGTGTAGTAACATCCTCGACTTTCTCGCCCTCGTAGTAAATTACTCTGCCGTCCTTCAGGCTTTTCTTGTACTCTTTTTCCGTAATCAGTCCCATTTCAACCTCCTATATTTTGCTGTACACATTTTAACATTTCGGCTTTATCTTTTGGTATCGGCTAGCTGCGCTTCTTAAGTTTTATCTAACTTAATCGGCATAGAAGCCGATAGCAAGCAGCCCGGGCCCGGTGTGCACCCCCATAACGGGAGCAAATTCGGTTATATACATTTCGGCACAGTTGAATCTCGACTTGATCTCAGCGGCCAGCCTTTTGGCTGCCTCCAGCTCATCGGCATGCTGTACCATAACGTGCACCGGCGAACCACCTGTTCTCTCCGCCATTATCTGGAGCATACGCTCTATAGCTTTCTTCTTAGTCCTGGGACGTGCCGCGGGCATTGTTACGCCTGCGGCAGGGTTGTGTTCCAGTACAGGTTTCATGTCCAGCAGCGACCCAACCCAGGCGGCGGCTCGAGCAATGCGGCCGAGCCTTGCCAGATAATAGAGCGTATCCAGCATAGCCAGGAAATTTACTTTGCCCATCATTTTCCGCGCTGCCTCTATTGCCTCGTCCATTCCCCCACCTTGGCTGGCAACTCGTGCTGCCTCGCGGACAATGAACCCTAAAGCAGCCGCCACGGAGCGACTATCGAATACCTCAACCGTAGTTTCCGGCATTTCCTCTTTAGCTATCTCCTTAGCTGCTAAGGCCGCCTCAAAGGTTTTGCTCTGCAAGCCGGTGAGAGTGATACAAAGTATGCTTTCCGCTTTCTGGCTTAATTGGCGGTAAACAGTCAAAAAGTCTCCGGCCGATGGTGTTGAAGTGGTAGGCAAATTCTGTTTCCGACGCATAATCTTGTAGACTTCATTCGGGGTAATGTCGATGCCGTCACGATAGCTTTTGCCGTCATAGATTATCTCAAGCGGCACAATGCTGATATCGTACTTATCGACTATTTCCGGAGGAAGACAACAGGTGCTGTCAGCAACAACGGCTACTTTCCGCATGGCAAGACCACCTAGAATTAATATGGGTACTTTGCCATACGAGGTAGTCGCCTGTCAATGTGCGGTCTGCTGATACCAAATTGAGCTTACTGGCGTTGATATAAGCCCACGAGCTGGCTCTGGGCTAGTATGTGCCCCTCCATAGCCTGCAGAACCTGGTCTTTCGAGGCACCGGCGGCTAAATCCAGAGATTTATCCAGTGCATATAACGTGAAGCGATAGTGGTGCTGACTGCCCTTTGGCGGACAGGGACCAAAATAACCAGTCGGATAATCAATCCCACCGGAACCGATCTTCCCCTGTAAAGCTCCACTGGCCAGCTTATCATCTTTAGGGACAGCTTCGGGCAAGCCGTAGGCGTCCGGTGGCAAATTAAAGATAACCCAATGCGTGTAAACCGCATCGGAGTCATCCATTATTAGTGCAAACGAGGCTGTTCCAACCGAACCCTGGCTCCAATCTAGCGGCGGTGAAACGTTTTGCCCATGGCAGGTATACTTGACGGGTATTTCTGTCCCGTCTGCAAAAGCAGGACTCGTTATAGCGAATGACGTGGTACCACCCGCAGGCTGCACTTCCTCTGACGGCTTGGGTTGACCACAGCCAGCTATCGCCGCCAATATCAATACTGACCCCGTAAATAGCAGTCCGACTTTCCTCATAGTGCACCTCCCATAACCATCGTATTCGCTTCCTGTCTCCCTGTCAAGGAGCTAACGTTTGCAGCTTTTTGACCGCAATAACACGCGTCAGCTAAAATATATCAGGGAATCCACTCGAAGATGGGAAAAGATGGTAAGCCACAGTAAATTTGAACAGCACGCGGACGAGAAACTGCTAGCCAATGTCAGTCTGGTACGCACTTCAGACCGGCTGAAAGGCGTGCCCCAAGCCATCGCACTGCTCGAGTCTAACCCAGTACAGGGCAAAGCGGTTGTTCTCAAGCCTAACTTCAATACCGCCGACCCGGCTCCGGGATCCACTCACAACGACACCCTGCGTGCTCTTGTCTCAACCTTGAAGCAGATGGGGGCTACACGCGTTACCCTGGCCGAACGCTGCGGACCGATGGACCCCACCAGCCGGGTAATGAAAGATAAGGGGATATTCGAGCTGGCTAAAGAGCTTGAATTCGACATCGTTAACCTTGAAGAACTTGGTGCCGATGGCTGGGTCCATTTCCACCCCAAGGACAGCCACTGGAAAGATGGTTTCCTTTTTCCTCGGGTTTATGCCGAAGCGGAATGCATCGTGCAGACGTGCTGTCTCAAGGCACACGCTTTCGGCGGACACTTTACACTTTCCCTAAAAAATTCGGTGGGCATGGTTGCCGGTAAAGGTTACCCATATATGCAGGAACTGCACACCTCGCCTCACATGCGGCAGATGCTTGCCGAAATCAACACCGCTTACTCTCCCGACCTGGTGGTGCTCGATGGTGTTGATGCCTTCACCAAAGGCGGACCGGCTCAGGGTACACGGGTAGAGGCTAATGTGATAGTAGCCGGCAACGACCGCGTGGCCATAGATGCCGTGGGAGTGGCTATTTTGCGATTGCTTGGCACCACTCCCGAGGTGAGCCAGGGACGTATCTTCGAGCAAGAGCAGATTGCCAGGGCTATTGAGCTGGGCTTAGGAATAAGTTCACCGGACCAGATTCAAATTGTAACCGGCGACCCCGAAAGCGAAGCCTTCGCGGCACAGGTCAGTGACATACTACTTAAACACCGATAACATAGATTGCAAATAGCGGCTATGCCGAAAGGAGATATTACCCATGATTAACAAAATAGCTTTTTCCAAACCCGACTCGCTACGTATGGTGCTAAAGTATAAAGATATTCGGAGCTATTTACTTACAGCAGCGTTCGTTTCGCTGGCTGTATTTGTGCCCTGGGTTTTCCACCAGTTCCATCTGGCTGGACCCACCTTTCTGCCCATGCACATCTTCGTATTGATTGCCGGGCTGATGTTTGGCTGGCGTGCCGGCCTGCTTGTGGGACTGTTTACGCCGTTGGTCAGCTATTTCATCTCTGGTATGCCGGCTTTGAACATTCTGCCGCAGGTAATAACAGAAATTTCAGCTTATGGCCTTATCGCGGGTATACTACGTGAAAAATACCACCTGCGAACAATTTGGTCGCTGCTTGGAGCCATCATAGGCGGACGACTGGCGCTGTTGCTGGCGATTTCGATGATATACCTTATTGCGGGGCAGAGCTACAGCCCCTTAGGTCTCGAGGGGAATGCACTGGCCTCCTTCTGGTCAACCGTTAAGCAGGGCTGGCCTGGCATATTCATGCAGCTGGCTTTTATACCCGCCATAATCTGGCTGGTTGGGAAATCCTCGGACCGAGGTATCAAGGGTGGAGGCATACGATGATGGTCAAGTGCCGGATAATCCCCCCTCACTCTAACTCTCTCCCTCCAGGGGAGAGAGAAATTTATTTATTTCCTCTCCCTTGACGGGAGAGGATGAAGGTGAGGGTGAAACGATTAGATTCTTCGCGGAGTTTATCCTGAGTGAGATTCTTCGCTACGTTCAGAATGACATGGCGGGGATATAGTGTACCAATCCTTATTCGATAAATTCGTAACCAGCGACAATACGCTTCAAGTTTATAAAGGCAACAAGCTCATCTTTTCTTCAGACAAGGACAGGCTGCTGCCGCTGGTAGAGTACATCGGTAAATTTGCCTCCAAGCACCGAAACGCAGTCATCTTCGACAAAATAATGGGGCGTGCCGCAGCTCTACTTTGTATCAAAGCGAATTGCCGGGAGGTGTTCAGCCCTCTGGGCAGCCAGCTCGCCGTCGACGTGCTGGGCAAAAACGGCATAAAATATCACCTTGTCCGAACCGTACCCTGCATTCAGAGACCAAACCAGACAGACATGTGCCCCATGGAGGCATTGTCAATCGGCAAAGAGCCGGAAGAGTTTTACAGGCTAATTAAAAACTTGTCGGTGGAAACCCCTGCCAGGTAAATAAGGAGGTCAAAGGAGAGATGAAGAAATCATCCCCCGAGGTGATCTACAAGGAATTATTAAAGGGCAAGACCGTGGCTCTGGTTATGGAACATGAGTTACGCGGTGTTACACCCGAAATGCTCGACTGGTGGTGGGACAGCATGGACAACGATACTTACAAGCTGTGGAATCCCCAAGACCATATCGCTCTTGCATGGCAAATCCCGCCCAGCCAGGTGGGACATGCCGGTGCTATACACATGGCCTGCGAGAAAATAAGCGATATACCAGCTAGTATTCTACGCATCCGCTGGGAGGAGCCCGGTGCGGCGCCCATTTCTACAATTTATAGCCATGTCAACGTGGGCAGTGCCCTGGCTCCCAGCACCAATGACATACCTCTCGGCAGTGCCGTCCACGAATATGAAGCAACGTCTTACGGGACACGAATGCGCTCCACATTTCTTCTTCCCTCGTTTGCACCTCAGCAGTTTCTCGATTCTTTACGCAAGCACAATATAGCGGAAATGGGGCGGTTCCCCGAATTTCTGCCACAACTGCACAAAGAAAAAACTTCTCAGTCAAAGTGATCGGTGCCGGCTGCCATTTCTGAGTTCGACTTACCGCGACGCGCTTCGTAACGAAGTTTCTGAAACTACCACAGCGCCAAGACCGAAGAGAACCACGGCTAATCCAATCCAGAAGCCCAGGTACGGTATCAGCTGAAGCAGCATAAGAATTGCCAGTCCTGCTGCCAGAGCTCCCACCATAATAGCTTTGGAATCCGTCTCTCTAAAGCGCCCGATAATCAATCGCCCGAGGAATAGACCGACGAAGACCTGGCTGATATAAATAGCTATGGCATAAAGCACCAGTGCAATCAATCCCACCGGAATTCCGATGAATGTAAAGCACACCAGTATGGCAGCGATAGGGGTGGCAAATAGAATGACAGCCCCCCACCCCAGACTTGCCCACGGTCTATTTCGTATTGAGGCGGCGGCTGAAGCCGACCTTCCGGGAGCAATCAAAATAATAATCAGACCTGTCACCAATGCCATAAGTAAACCAATCAGCTTACCGCCTATGCCACTGAACGGGGCAGGTTTCTTCACTTCAGGCACATTGTGGGTGGTTATGCCACCGACCTTAGCACCGGACTGAATATCGGCTTCATTTTCGCTGGTGTAGATTAAATTGCCCTGAATATCCGCCGTGGGTGCCAGCGTGAGATTGTCAACGTCTAGCTCGACGTCTCCTCCCACTCCGTTGGAAACGGTAACTTCACCGCCACCACCTTTGACATTCCTGCTAATAATGCCATCGATACGTACGTTGCCGACGCCAAAGAGAAAATCACCACCGATTTTGGCTTTGCTGCTGATATTAACCTCGCTGCTGAAAGCAATCACGTCGCCGCTAACATTGCCGCTGATATTGATTGTTTCTCCCGCCAGCCGCACTGCATGGCTTACATTGCCGTTAACATTGATGGTCTGTGCGGCAGCGACCATGCTTCCCTTTACTTCTCCGTTGACCGTAATGGTGCTACCAATAGCCCATAGGTCGCCATTAACGGTGCCGTCGATAGTAATATTGCTGCCTGCTATATAAAGGTCATCGTCAATCACCTCGCCGCCGGCTATCGTGATAGCATCTCCGCTGCGAAGGTCAGCCGCTAGAGCGGGTGCTGACACTAAGAAAGTCAGCAACACAGCCATCAGAGCCACAAACAGCCCTTTAAAAACGTGCTTTGCCATAATTCACCTCCAAAAAATTTGCTAATCTAAACTAAGGTATGGATTTCACAGGGTTTTCAGAAAGATAAACTGCTTTGTCGCCATCGACAATGCAGATGGCGCAGGGGCATCCGAAGACTACCGGTGAACCGTATGTCTCTTCGCCCGACATCTTGAACATGCCCGCCGTTGTGTCGAAAGTGCCGCCGCGTATAGCCTCCATGATGGCATCGGTGTCTTCCACGGTGCCGGCTTTCTGCATGGCTTGAGACAGAATCAACAGGTGAGACGGCAGCCAGCCTATCCAGTCGGTGTATGTATACGGACTGCCCTGTTTATCGGACAAGGTTTGCATAACTTCCCGGCACATGTATACATATTCGGGATTGACATCGGTTTCCTTGAAATCCCAGATGCCGAAATAACCGCCAATCAAGCCTTGGACTGCATCATAGCCGCAGGCATCAATGTACACGTTTATTTCAGCCAGACCGCCTGCCTGACCAACCGGCCACTTGTAACCCGCATCCCAGCGCTGTTTCAGGAACGGCAACGTTGAATCAATACCGGTGTCCATATAGATAAGTTCACAGCCTCCTTGTGCAAAGCTGGTAATGTAGGGAGTAAAGTCAGTTGTGCCGACCGGGAAAATCTCCCACTGATAGCTCATATCGGCAGGATCAAAAAATTGCCTGTTTATCTGCTCTATTTCGAATGGCGTGAAGCCGGAGCTGGGCTCCAAAATGCCGAATTTCTTTCCGGGGAATTTTTCGTAGGCAGCCAGTACCTGAGCTACCCATTCTTCCTTGGCCGGGGTGCCGAAAACATTATAAGGTTGGGTGATAGGGTCATATACAATTCCGCCTCCGGTCCTGGTCACAAAAATAACTTTGGCTGGATTGGTAACGGCTGATATAGTGTCATAGCTCCAGCTCCAGTGCCCTGCCAGGAATTTGCAGCCCTCGTCGTATACTAATTGTTCGGCAGCGGCGGTGCCACCCTCGGGTGAGTCATTATCGTCTGCCATAAGCAGTTCAAAATTGTAAGCCTTGCCGCCTACCTCAAAGCCATCCTTGTTGAACAGGTCGACCCAGGTTAAATATGGCTCCACGTTAGCCCGACCCCAGGGAATGGCCGGATTGCTCAGAGGCGTTGGTAATCCCACCTTTATGGTAATTGGCGTAGCGGGAACAGTCGCCTCAGGTTTTGGTGCACAGTTCACGGCAAACATGCCAAGCATAACAACAGCAGCTATTAATATTCCCAGGACCTCGTCCCCTTTTTTCATAGATTTTTCCCTATGCCGCCAGCAGAGCCATAATTTCAAGTATAGAAATACTATACTAAATAGATCAGTCGAAGTAAACAAATATTAACCCGCGATTTCGCCATTTTCTTCGTGCACTGACAATAGAATCTATTCTGACAGGTTAGTCTCAATAAATGGTACAATTACGAGCGAGGTACTGCGCTGGAGAAGATAAGATTAGGCAAAACCAATATGCTCGTCTCCCGATTGGGTTTCGGAGGAATACCGATTCAGAGACTCCACGAGGATGAAGCGGTCACCGTCGTTAAAAGATGCCTGGACCTCGGCATAACCTTCCTCGATACCGCCAATGCCTATACCACCAGCGAGGAACGCATCGGCAAGGCTATCTCAGGACGACGGGAAGAACTGATTATAGCTACGAAGTCCCTTTCACGAAAACGCGAGGGAACGGAAAAGCATCTCAATTTAAGCCTGGAGCGGCTTAAGGTGAAATACATCGACCTTTACCAGTTCCACGGCATTAGCGATATGGCCTCACTGGATATGGTACTGGCACCTGACGGGCCGATAGCAGTAGTGGAAAAAGCCAGGGATGCAGGGCTGGTTAAGCACATCGGCATCACTTCTCATCAAATAGATGTTGCCAAGGAAGCCGTCAAATCAGGGCGATTCGAGACCATAATGTTCCCCTTCAACTTCGTCACCTCTGAAGCCGCCGACGAACTTATACCGCTAGCCAGAGAACATGACGTCGGCTTCATAGTAATGAAACCGCTATCCGGAGGCATGATAGACAACGCTAAAATCGCCTTTAAATATCTATTTCAATTTCCGGACATCGTAACCATTGCCGGCATTGAAAAGGTGCCTGAGATAGAGGAAATCGTCAATATACTGGAAGGTCCTAAAACAATCACCGCAGCCGAGCTGAAACAGATGCAAAAACTGAAAGAGGAGCTCGGCACCAAATTCTGCCACCGCTGTGACTATTGCCAACCTTGCAGCGAAGGCATAATGATATCCACAGTAATGATGTATCCCAGCCTGATGCGGCGCCTGCCTCCGGAGCACCTGTTCTCAGGCTTGTACTCAGGCTACTGGGGTCAAATCATAGAAAAGGCAGCCAGCTGCACCGAGTGCGGTGAATGCGAGGAAAGGTGCCCCTACCATCTGCCCATACGGGAGCTTCTGACTGAATACGTCAAGCAGTACCAGGAAGGAAAGCATAACTATCAAAAGGCACAGCCGTCAGCCTAAAGGAGGCTTATAATGAAGGCATCTGAAGGAAAACTCGGACGAGTATTTATTATTCAGCTTGAAGACGGCGATGCTGTACCCGCCAGCATCGAAAGCTTCGCCGAAGAAAAGAAGATTTCGGTGGGACAGGTCGTTTTTATCGGCGGCATTGGCGATGGTCAGGTGGTTGTCGGCCCGCGGAAATCAAATGAGATGCCACCCGAACCGATGCTGGTTCCAGTGGATGGCGTGCATGAAGTGGTCGGTGTCGGGATAATCGCCCCCGATAAAAAGGGTAAACCAAAGCTGCACATACATGCTTCACTGGGCAGGTCGGGACAAACTACCACCGGCTGCCTGCGACCTGGCGTAACCACCTGGCTGATAGGCGAGGTGATTATCTTCGAGATACTGGGCACGGACGCAGTTCGTCTTCCGGATAAGAAGGCAACTTTTGAGCTTTTACAGGTGTCCGGGACTTAGCACAATTCCCTAAGTCAGCATCTGAGACAGAGCACATTCCACGTGAATCTTGGTTGTATCCAAAAATGGGATGCCGTTGTACGTTTCTTGTCGAAAAATCAGTGGTAATTCCGTACCACCCAGAATCAAGCCTTCAATGCCTTCCTGTGCTTTTAGTCGGTCGACTATTGCCAGTAGTCGTTCACGCGTTTCAGGAATAATAATACCGTTAACTAATTCATTCATGTACTTGTCGTGAATATAGACTTGCTCCTCCGCCCCAGGCGTTATCACCGTAATACCCTCCCTGGAAAATACATCAGGATAGTACTGTCCCTGCATCGAAAAGCGTGTGCCTAAACAGCCAACTCGTTTCAGCCCTAGCTTCTTTGTCGCCTCAAGAGCAGCCTCCACAATACTCAGCAGCGGAATCGGCGACTGATTGAAAAGCTCATCGAATACTATATGTGGCGAATTAGATGCCAGCAATCCCAAATCTGCACCGGCTTTAGATAGTTTGTGCACTTCCCCCAATAAATATTCAGTTAGTCTTACTAATTCATTCCCCTCGATAAAATCCAGCATCTTTTTCATGTCGATGCTGTTGATTATTATTGTGGGATAACTTCCGTCCTGTTTTCGTTGACGGTATAAGGCAATAATCCGGCGATAATAATCGATAGTTGACTCCGGCCCGATACCTCCAATTATTCCCAGAGTTTTCATGTTATCATTCAGCCTGGATGAAGTCGTTAAACTGGACTGAGATTCTGTCTTTTGTGGACACCCAGTTGGGGACGTTTATAACCTGCGTCGCACCGCCACCGCCTCGCGGCGTAAGCACCAGGGGAATCGTCCCGTTCGGCGGATCAGCCGCAGGCATATAAAGGTCGGCCCCGCTAATAAAAACCGGAATTACCGAAAAGTAATAAGGAATCGGTGCGTTAAGGTCGCTTTTACCATCAGCACCATTATCATTAACAAATATAGCAATTACCAGTTTGTTCAGAGGACATATAGCCATAGTAGATATGTTAGAGCCGTTGACTGTGAGAATGTCGCTGTCGGCACCCTGGTCGCCCCAGAACTCCTTGTTCCTAGTAATTAACAGGTTGCTTTGTCCGTCGTTTCTATCGGCGTGGCTGCTGAGCCCTTTACCCGGTATCTCCGAATTTAAGCGAATCAAGTAATCGTTTCTGATAAAGGGTTCAAAATAGTAGTGTGTACTATAGGCTTCATATATCAAACAAAATTCGTAGTTCACTCCGCTGCTGGCAGCAAACGGACCCCAGGCTCCAGTACCACTAATAGGATAAGTTGCTTGTGACTGGCTGCCGATTCTGGCGCCGGTTTTGCCGTCGACCTCCCATATCTGTAAAGTAGCGCCCGGCTCTTGTACTCCTACATTTTGCGGGAAAATAACCGCTCTTCCGGCTAACTCAATTTCACCTGAAGGCTCGGCGACAATTTTATCGGTTGCCGGCGCCCGGCCGGTAAGGAATTTGTACATTTCTACAAATGCCTCGGCGCAGGTGGCACATTCCACGTGAGTCACGTTGGGAAGTGTAACGTTCGTCGCTCCAACCACTTCACCACCGACAGGGAATGCCGGCGGTCTCCGTCCCGCCCATAAAGCTAAAGTGGGCACTCCACCCGGAAGGTCGGTGCCTGCCTGGCCATCCACATTAACATAGTGAGCAACCTTAGCGGCACGTTCCGGCGAGCTTTTCAGATATACCTGGCTCACTTTTGTGCCTAGAGAATGCCCGATAATGTCGACCTTATCGGCACCGGTGTCCGTCAGCACGGTGGCGATGAGCTGGTCGATACCGGCAAGAACATCCTCCGGTGGAAATTGAGGTGAGAGACCTGGGGAGCTATCATATTCATAGGCTGCTATATAGTTGGCGGGATATCCGTTGCTTTCAAATCGCATCGCTTGCGACTCAAATTGAGCCGCTGAACCAGCAAAACCATGCACAAAAATGATGGGCTTAATATTAGCCGGCGTCGGCACCTCGACCTCGCCCGGCGTGCACGACGGCAAAAAGGTCAGGGCCAATGACAGAAGAGCAAGCAAACCCCAAAATTTATTCCTCATGCTTTTACCTCCTCAGGTTAATTTTTCAGAAAGTAAAGACCAGTGACTTGTTTATCTCGGCCAGACTGCCAGCCAGAGCTTCCTTATTGGCATATCTCACGCCCAGAACTCGCGACGAGATTTTATCGGTCCTTGTTTGCAGGTATCTACTTTCCTGAGTCAAAGGTTTAAGAATCAATCTGTTTCCGCCAAAAAAGATCAGGTCGGGTAAGAAGCTGCCGAACCTTTCATCAATATTGTTGCTGACCCGACGCAGGAAATTTTTCTTTTGCTCCTCGGTCCGGCGGGCAAACCTTTTCTGGCTTCTGCCTCCCTTTTTGTGTTTCTTGTGTATGTAACCCGTGCCCGTTTTGCATTCCACCAGACTGCCGCCGTCGAATACGCCCAGGGAATACCAGCCCCACGTTACCAGTACGACACCGACGATATATTTCCGTTCCAGTAGCTCATGAAGTATTGAGGTATCAAGTTTGCCCTCGCATACTTGATTCTCAGCTATAGGGAAGGGGGGCAGTACTATTCGCTTGCCAAACTCACTCCAGAATATGGCAGCACCGGTGCCGTATTTTCCGGCGGCATCGATAACCGCCCCGTTATTTATTGCTTGCCTGATCTCAGTGGCATAAGCATTGTATTTCTTACCCAGCTTGAGCGCCTCTGCATAATCAGGAAAGGAGGTGGGAGTGATATATATACTTACAATATCTTCAGCTGAAGTTTCGAGCGAGGAAAGGTAACGGTATAAACCCGCCTTGGTGTATAACCTGCTTTGCATAATACAATGAGCAAACTAAGAAAACGGTGTACGAATCCGCTTGCGCAGGGCAAAGCCGGCTAATAAGCCCAAAACCAGACCGCCGAGATGGCCCTGCCAGGCTACTCCTCCAACGAAGGACATGATAAAGAAACCGCCGATTACTGCCACCCACAGTGGCATGGGCACAGGTATGGGAAAAACAAACACGCGCAACTTTGGTGTCAGCACAGCCAGCGCACCACCCAGGGCAAATATAGCCCCCGAGGCGCCGATTACTGGAATGAAACGTAATTCCGGGTCTATCAGTAAAACGAATAGCATAAAGAATATATTGCCTATTATGCCGCCTAGAAAGTATATGATGAGGAAGTCGCGAGTCCCGATCAATCTGATTAAGAAGGTGCCGAAGAAGTAGAGGGTTATCATGTTGAACAGGATGTGCCATATATCGCCGTGCATAAAGAGGTTAGTTACGATCGTCCAGGGCTGCTGAAGAAAGGTGGCAGTCCGCAGACCTAAAAGCGCAACGAGGTTATAATCAAAGAAACGTCGGCCCGCCTCGGTCGCTATAAATACCAAAAAACAGAGGATGATGATGGCCAGTACCGGCGCTATGTTGTCGCTACGATATCTACTGTAGCTCATCTTCTTTATGCCAGCGAATAAAGCACCTTACGGTCACTGGTTTGTTTGCGCACCTTGCCCTCGGCTTCGAGGTAGTCGAGGTGAGCGATGGTCTCCCCAACGGCAAAGAACTTCTGTACCGAAGGGAATTCTGCCCAGGAGTTACAGTCTATATCCCAGGTTATATAGGGTGCTACTTCCCAGGCCGTCTTTCCTCCATCTTGCACGGCAGACAGCGCCTCATCCAGCCTATTTTTATGGTGTTCCTGCAGTTCGCCAATCCGTTTTCTGTGGTCGTTCCAGACATTGCGATGTCCCGGCAAAATAAGATTCACGTCAAGCGCGTAAACTTTCTGCAGGTTTGTCAGATAATGCTTGAGCGAATTTTCCAGCTGCTCCCAATGGGTTATGTTAGGCGTTATGTCGAAAAGAATGTGGTCTCCGCAGATAAGTATCTTCTGGCTAGCCTCATAAAGACACATGTGCCCCGGAGAATGCCCCGGCGTTTCTACACACCGGAACAGGTAATTTCCGACCTCTACTTTATCACCTTCCTCCATAACGGAGAAACTAATCTTCCGCCTTGAGCTATATCTATAGCCGGGATGGCCCTCCCACACCCTCATCATTTCGTCCTCGGGAAAACCGTGGGAAGCATAAAAGACAAAGTGCTTTTTCCAGTAATCTTCGGACGGCTGGAAATTGACAAAGGAAGCTTCCGTCTTATTGAAGTATATTTTGGACGTATCAGTGGCCAGAACACCCACCAGTCCTGAATGATCAGCGTGCAGATGAGTGATAAAAAAGTCCGTCCTGTCCAGGTCGACATCGAGCTTTTTCAGCGCCGCGCGCATGGGACGCAGACATTCCTCGCGGTTCATTCCCGTGTCGATAATCAGAAACCGCCCCTTACCCTTAACCATATATGAGTTCAGCGCCTTCAAAGGGCTCCTGGGCAAAGGGATTTCAACGCGGTAAAGGTCAGGTAAAAGCTCTTCAATCATAAATTTAGTCCGGTCTGGTTAAAACGCTTTGGCTATTTTATCACCTTTTATGGCTTTTTGTCTTTGGTCGACTGTATAATAACCCAAAAGCCGCAACGGAGGTGACAACATGCCAGACTGGATTGAGGCAGCGCAGGCGCTTAACAGGCTTATAAGACCGGTAACCTTCCCGGTAGCCGTGAAGCTGATTAAAAAAGTCGCCGACTTCCCGGAGAAGACCAGACGCCCTTTGAAAGAAATGGGCTTTAAGACGAATATCTGCGTTGGTCTGACACTAACCCGCAAATACGGCTGGACGGTAGGCATGACGGCTGAGGACAACGCCTGCCCCATCGCTACTTACACTTACGGGTGGAGCGAATCGGAGCCCGAGATTGAGAAAGGCCTGATGGAGTTCATGAAAATAATGAACTACGTAGAGAACGACGACGCGGCCAAAACCACTATGCAAGCAGTCGCTAGTGTTAAGCTGAACAAGGGGTCATATGCAGGAGTGGTTTTCTCACCACTGGAGCGGACTAAAATCGAGCCGGACCTGGTTATGGTTTTCTGTAACGCGGCTCAGGCGATGAGGCTGGTTCATGGAGCCACTCAGAAAACAGGCATAGGCGTACATTCCCTTTTCAGCGGTCGCGGTGGAACTTGCACTGAAGGAGTTTTGCAGACGTTCAAGACCGGTGAGCCGAAGGTGGTATTGCCCGGAAACGGCGATAGAGTTTGGGCGATGGTGCAGGATGATGAGCTGACTTTCACCATACCTGTTGGCTTACTCGACAATGTTATCAGAGGCTTAGAAGCCACCCATGAACGCGGAATTCGTTACCCGATACCGGTTGACGTCAGGCACGAGCCTACCTTCCCCGGCCAGCTTAAAGAGGTCAAACGGTAGCCCTGTAACCAGGCCGGTTCTTAGTATTTTGATATCTCCAGCCCCTCCATCTTACCGGTCACTGTAAAGACGACCCGCTCGCAGATATTGGTAACCCTGTCGGCTGCACGTTCCAGGTTGTGCGCTACCCAGATGAGGCGGGTCGCCCGGTTGATGGTCTTCGGGTCGACCATCATAAAAGTGAGCAGTTCGCGAAAGACCTGGTCGTAAAGGCCGTCAACGACGTTATCCATAGTGACAACGTGCCTGGCCAATTCCACATCGCGGGCGATGAAAGACTTGAGGCTTTTATCAATCATCTCGATGGTCAGTTCAGCCATCCGGGGAATGTCAATCAACGGCTTCAAAGGTGGCTCATCACCAATCATAACTACTATCTTGGCAATTCCCTCACCATAGTCGCCAATCCGTTCCAGTTCCGTGCTAATACTGAGGACAGCCACAATGGAACGCCGTTCAGCTATGCTCAGCTTCTGCATGCCCATAAGCTCAATACACCTGTCTTCGATAGCAAAACGTTGTTCATCTATCATGTTATCATCAGCAATTATCTTATGAGCTAGCTTTAAATCCCTGGCTTTCAAGGCTTCGATAGACTTGCTTATTTCTCTGGTTACCATTGCACCCATAGCCAGTACCGTATCCTGAATCTCCTGAAAACCTGTGTCAAAACCAGCGCTTGTTTTCATATTATTACCTCCGCAGCAATTTAATTATACACATCTCCAGCCAATTAGATTATATATTTAATTCGCTCGACCTGAAATATGGCTCAACAACTCTTTCCTCAAAATAAGGTAACTATTCTAATCAAAGAATAAATGACGGCACCTATAATAGCAGCTCCCGGGATAGTAAAAAGCCAGGCCCAAACGATAGTTAAAGTTACGCCCCAGCGCACTGCCGAAAGCCGATGAGCCGAACCTACGCCCGATATAGCACCAGTGATAACATGTGTGGTGCTGACCGGAATACCCAGATGAGTAGCTAGAAAAATACTGACCGCGCTGGCCGTTTCAGCACAAAAACCATCTATTGGCCTCAATTTGGTAATCTTCTGGCCCATGGTTTTAACAATGCGCCAGCCGCCGCTCAATGTCCCCAGAGCAATAGCTGCGTGAGCGCTAAGAACAACCCAGAGAGGCACTACAAATTCGCTGATTAAGCCGCCGGTGAAGAGGAGGCTGGTTATAATGCCCATGGTCTTCTGTGCGTCATTGCCGCCGTGGCCTAAACTATAGAGAGCTGCCGAAAAAAGCTGTGAAATCCGCGACCATTTATTAACCGCAACCGGCGTTTGTTTACGTACCATCCAGGTTGTAATTACCTTTAATATGAAACCCAAAATTAGACCGATAGCCGGCGCCAGGACAATAAAAATCAATGTCTTGTACCAGCCGCTGGCTATAATCACACCAAAGCCGCTCTTGGTTATAGCTGCTCCGGCGTATCCGCCAATTAAAGCGTGAGAAGAGCTGGTAGGTAGCCCCAAATACCAGGTAAGCAAGTTCCATAAGATGGCGCCGCAAACAGCAGCCAGAATAACAACCGGAGTTACTGTGCTAACATCTATCATTCCCTGGCCAATTGTTTTGGCCACTGCCGTACCGAATATAAGAAATGCTACAAAATTAAAAAACGCTGCCCAGATAACGGCCTGTCGCGGTGTCAAAACCCTCGTAGATACTATGGTGGAAATAGAATTAGCAGCATCATGCATTCCGTTAGTAAAATCGAAAGCCAGAGCTACGAGGATGATAAAGATTATGAATACTAAGCTTAAATCCACCGTATCCCGCCAGGTTGAGTTAGAGACAAGTCTGACATAGGGCCTCAGGCATATTTCAGCGCCACGCCTTCCAGTACGTTAGCTACATCCTCGCACCTGTCGATGGCAGCTTCCATATCCTCATAAATCTCACGCCACTTGATAAGGTGAGCATAATCCGGTGAGTTGACAAAAAGCTCCGCCAGCGCCGAGCGATAAACGCTGTCCCCCACGTTCTCCAGGCGGTTAATCTCCACGCACCGTTTAAGAAGCTTATCCCGGTCGATCCGGTCATGTATTTCGGACACACCTCTCTCCACCTCAGCCGTTGCCTCCACCAGAATATCCGCCAGCTCCCTGGCCTTATCAGTGGGGCGCTCCACCTTATAGAGCAGCATGGCATCCGCTGCCGAGTGAATGAGGTCAGTTATATCGTCCAGGGACTCAGCCAGCAGGGCAATATCCTCGCGGTCCAGTGGGGTCACAAAGGTACGGTGCAGTTGTGCTACAATTTGATGGGTAATAGCGTCGCCATCGTGCTCCAGGCTGGTTATCATTTCCACTCTTTCCTTAACATTCTCCCAGGTGTTCACCATGTCTCTTAGCTGCTTAGCTATTTTGACCGCGTTCTGAGCGCTTTGCTCGAAAAGAACAAAGAATTTCTGTTCCCTGGGAAACAAGGAAAACCTAGGCAATGTGAAGCCTCCTTTGGCGGCATAGTAGAGAGTTTCGGAAGGTAATTGAATCCAAAGGCGGGGAAAAGAGCAGGACACCACTCAGTCTGTGATTAAGCGGAAACAGCATAACAATCTGCCACTGTCATTTTAGATGAGCCACAGTTAGCAGTCAAGCGGACGTAACGCATACAGGTCTGTATTTGAGAATTGGAAATTTGATATTGTTTGGGATTTAGATATTCAGATTTAGTATTTGACGTAAGGGGTAACCAGAAGCAGATGCCCCAATCTACCCGAGTTGGATCTGTATCGAGGTGTCGGCATTGCTTACCGCCCGGTGGTGCCAGTAAATCAGCTTGCAGTTGTCTTCGATGGTGTCCTGCACCATAGTGGCCGGCATGTCGGCCCCGAATGGCTCTATCAAGCTGTCATCGAAAATTGCCTGAGGAAACACCTCTCTGATTTTTCTAATCGCAATATTGATGTTAGCCGCAGCCGAGGGGACCATCTCCGGTCCCAGGAACGAGTAGTCGAAATCATTCTGCGGTATCTGTATGGCCGGCTCCGGTGACGTCCGGCCATAAAGCCTGATAAAACTTTCAGTTTGAAATGATCTGGCCGTGGTTTTTTCTTTCACCTTTTTCATTATGGGAATGCCACCTGTCAATAGAGTGGCGGTTACATTTAACTTTCTTGTAGTCTTGGTTACCTCCGTATCGGTATAAGCTTGCATCCTGGCGCTGAGAATTAAAAACGCCTCTCTTGCCTCCATTCGCCTTGCCTGGCCAGTCCTGTCACAGAAGGTGATAGCCTGGTCCTCGAATTTCAGGATGCGTGCCTTGAATATTTGCCATGGCTTACGCATCTCTGAATCACTGAACACGATTACCACAAAACCCAACCCTCTCAGGCTCTGAGCGGTCGACTCCGCCTGCTGCAAACTGTTAAAGTTAGCGATGATTTTGGGAATCTTGCCCCTTAGGCGAAGCCGAGTCTCGTAGGGGCTTCTGCCGACAACAACCGCCACCTTTTTTATCAGCTCTTCTTCAAGTGCAGCCGACGGAGCTACTGCCACATGCACAACGTCATATTCAGCCATTGGCGTTCCTACATTTGTTCAGCGACCTGATTCTACGATACCACGCTTTTATCTAAATGAAAAGGAGGAAGCTCTCAATTCTATAATTGCCGACGCTCTGATACACAATGAGATGCCGAACTACATCCAGGGCGGCTGCTTGATGTTGGTATTTTCGAAATAGTCGTTATCCAGAGGTCGCTGTGCCACACCGGATTCCACGGCGGCTTTGGCCATGGCGTGAGCTACGGCCAGGTGCACCTTGGGGTCAAGTGGATTGGGGACAAGTTCGCCTTCGTCGGTAGTGTTGACAATAGCCTGGCTACCAGCCTTGTACATCTCATAGGTTATCTTATTGGCCATGGCATCCAGCGTTCCCCGCCAGATGCCGGGAAAGCCAAGCAAATTATTGACCGTCCTGCCGTCGACAGCCAGAGCCGCACCCGATTTTTTAGCCAGCTCCGGCGCAATCTCCGGAAACGGATTCGATAAAGCCAGGATAATCTGCCCTTTCTTCACCATGCTCGGTTCTATTAAGCCTGGTACGCCGCTGGTGCCGATGACGATGTCAGCTGTCTGCATAATCTCAGCCAAATTGCTGGCAATGCCTCCGTGTTCTACATGCCGTTTAATGCTGGTTTCGGTCCTGGCCGTACCCAAGGCTGGCTTACCGGTGTATCTCAATAAAAACTTTCCAATGGTCAAACCGGCAGCACCAAGACCGATAATTCCCACCTTCGCCTCTTCAAGCGACACTTTGCTGAGCGTACAAGCGTTGAGCACAGCCGCCAGGGTCACTACTGCAGTGCCCTGTTGGTCGTCATGCATAACTGGAATATCCAGTTCATTTTCCAGTTTCTCCAGAATCGGGAAACATCTCGGCGATGCTATGTCTTCTAACTGTATACCGCCAAAGGTTGGGGCAATGGATTTTACAGTTTCCACAATTTCGTCGATGTCGGTGGTGTCCAATAAAATGGGAATCCCACTGACTCCTACCAGCTCCTGGAGCAGTGCGGCTTTTCCCTCCATAACCGGCATCCCCGCTACCGGACCAATATTGCCCAAGCCGAGGATGGCGGTCCCATCAGTGACAATAGCCACAGAGTACTGAATATTTGTATAAGTATATTTAAGGCCAGGCCTGTCGGCGATTAACCGGCATACCTCGGCAACGCCCGGCGTGTACACTTTTCTCAAAATATCCAACGAGTTGATGGGGTGAATGCTTACCGTCTTAATTTTCCCGTCCTTATGAAGGTCGAGTACATCGTCCCTCACCTCCAGAACGGTGACCTCACGGATTTTCGACACTTCCTCTATAAGATATGTCAGCTCCTCCTGGCTCCTCAGCAGTACTTCTACGTCTCTGATAGTGTAATAATGCCCCAGATGCACGGTTTTTAAATTGCCGATATCCACTCCGACCTTACCGATAGCCGTGGCCAGCTTGCCTAAAGTGCCCGGAACATTAAGGTTTTTACATCGTAAAGTTCTGGTGAACTGGTATTTTGCGTTTTCCATTGTCTTACCTCCGTTCCACGGAACTGTTAAATGCCTTCCAAGATTCCCATTCTACCACTAAATCATCGGTTTGGCGAACATAGCTCGGTAGTAAAATACGCATAAAGTTTTCTTTGTAATAATGTTTTGGAACGTGGCTAAAAGTGACTTTTTTGCCTGGAAGTAGTAACATTATTCCACCGAATATCCATTAACCAAGGAGGAGATAATGAGGACAAAGGAACAATATATCAAAGGTCTATCCAAGATGAAGCGGAACGTCTACTACGACGGCCAGCTCATCGACCGGACCGACGAACTGCAAGCGGACTGTCTGAACGTAATGGGCACCACGTTCGAAGAGGCAGGCAAGCCTGAGAGCCAGGACTTGTGCACCGCCATCTCTCATCTCACCGGTGAGAGGATTAACCGCTTCACCCATATCCATCAGAACACCGAGGATTTGCACGCTAAGCAGGACATGACCCGCATGCTCTGCCAGAAGGTGGGTGGCTGCATCCAGAGGTGCATGGGCATCGACGCCACCAACGCTATATATAACGTTTCCTACGAAGCAGACAAAATCAATAAAGGTGCTACACAGTACCATGAGAACTTCAAGAAATGGCTCACCCGCTTCCAGACCGAGGACCTGGTGGGCTGCTCGGCACAGACGGATGTCAAAGGCGATAGGATGCTCAGGCCTGCCGACCAGCCAAACCCCGATGCCTACGTACGTATCAAGGAGAGGCTAAGCGATGGCATCGTGGTCAGCGGCTGCAAAGTGCACATCTCCGAAGCATCGGTAGCCGACGAAGTGCTGGTAGTACCTACGAGGGCGCTGCGACCCGAGGACAAGGACTACGCCGTCTCCTTCGCTATACCAGGCGACTGGGATGGGCTGAAGCAGGTGGTTACCATCCATAACTACAGACCCCGCGAACATTTCAAGCGCGGGTTCATGCCCGGCAGCACGGATTCTTACATGATTTTCGATGACTGCTTCGTGCCCTGGGATAGAGTTTTCCTTGCCGGTGAATGGCAGCATGGCGGAGTGCTGGCACTACTGTTCGCCCTGTTCCATCGCCATTCATATTCGGGCTGCAAGCCGGCCATTGGTGATATTATCATGGGGACAGCAGCTCTAGCCGCCGAAGCGAACAACGTTCATAAGGCATCCCATGTCCGTGAGAAGCTGGCCGAGCTCATCATGACCACCGAGCTGGGCTATGCCGCGGGATATACGGCTTCCGACCTGGGTAAGCCGGAGGTCTATATACCGGGCGTGGGCTTCATGCCTTACGGTCCCGGCTCCTACATACCAAATTCGATTTATTGCAATGTAGGCCGCTGCCTCTCAGGCGAAGCAGTCTGGCGTGAAGCGGAGATACTATGTGACATAGGCGGCGGCGTGATGGCCACCTTCCCTCACGAGAAAGACTTCTTGAACCCTGAGACGAAAGACCTGCTCCTGAAATACACCAAGCGGAACCCCAATATGTCGGCGGAGGACCAGGCGCAACTCTGGCGTTATCTGGGCGATGGGCTGTGCTCAGCCACCGGCGGCATTCATAATGTGGGCGGTTACCACGGCGGCGGCTCACCCGTCATGGAGCAAATCGCCATCACCACCCAGTACGACATCGAGTCCAGGAAGAAGCTGGTGAAATATATCGCCGGCATGAGCGGCGGCGACCACGATGCCCTGAGCAAGCAGAGGAACAGACCAGTTAAGACACAAGCCGCGGCCAAGAATAATAAGGCGCCGGCCGCGTCAGCCAAGAAATAAGCAATCTACTGTTAAATAAGCCCCTCCCACTTGAATGGGAGGGGCTTTTCTTTTTTAACTCGCAGCCAAGAACACCCACGACTGCCGGAAAACGTGTTTTGCCCCAATCTTTGCCAGTTCAAGTTAGCCGGCATTGACTTTTTCCTTGGGTCTGCTATACTTGCGTCCAACTGAATAATAGTGGTATCCGGGGTGCCCCAAGGTGACCAGGGGCTTAATTGGATAGCAAGCCGGTGGAACTCCGGCACAGTCCCGCCTACTGTAAAAGTCAGAACGCCTGCCCTGTAATACTATCTGCCTCCGCGGAGTAAGGGGGTGGGATTTGTTGTTTTTATAAATCCCCATGTTCGCGGGAGCATGGGGATTTTCTATTTTAGGAGGTCTGAAATGAAACAGAGAATCACACATCTATTGTTTCTGGCATTCGCCCTCGGATTGATCTACCTGGCTGCCTGTGCCGCTCCACCTACACCGGTTGAGGTTAAGCCGCCACCCACCTCACCCGTTGAAGTACCGCAAGAGCCCGGACCGCCACCTGAGGTGCTGCCGCAATTTCCATTGACTATAATCGATGACCTGGGCAGGACCGTGCAAATTGATGAACTCCCCCAGCGGATTATATCGCTGGCGCCGAGCAACACCGAAATCATCTATGCCCTGGGACTGGAAGATAGGCTGGTAGGCACCACTGACTACTGCGATTACCCTGAGGCGGCTAAGTCAAAGCCGCGGGTAGCCAGTTATACTACGCCCAACCTTGAAAAGGTGGTCTCGGTCCAGCCGGACCTCATTTTAGCCGAAGCCATACACGAAAAGACGTCGCTGCCGGCCATGGAGAATCTAGGGCTTAAGGTCATCGTCACCTCGGCCACCTCTATAGATACCATACTGAACGATATCAATCTGGTGGGACAGGTCAGCGGTAAAAGCCGGGCTGCTGCCGCGCTGGTCGATAGCTTAAATACCAGAATACAGTCAGTAGTGTCCAAAACGTCTACGTTAGCTCCTGACCAGCGACTTAGAGTCCTCTACGTTATCTGGCACGACCCTGTCTGGACGATGGGACGGAACACATTCACAAACGACCTCATCTGGAAGGCGGGAGGCATCAACATTTTTGCCGATGACTTCGAGAAATCACGAGTCGTCTCGCTGGAGTCGATCATCGATAAGAACCCTCAGGCTGTCATAGTCAGCGGCATGGGCACCACGGGAGACCTGATATACAACAATCTAATGCAGGAGACCCGGCTATCGGATATAGATGCCATGCTCCATAACCGCGTCTATAGAATAAGCGATGCCAATCTTATCGAGCGCCCGGGCCCCAGAATAGTGGACGGCCTAGAGTACGTGGCAAAGCTGCTTCATCCCGAGATTTTCGGCATCGTAGAATAAGAGAGGCTCTTTAGAAAAATATTGGATAGCCGGCACAAGAATAAGTTTACAGGACGGGCTGTAATCTGGTGGCTTTTAGTTGTCCTGCTAATAGCAGGCAACATACTTCCCGCTGCCAGCCCGGAGCCGGTCTTAGCCGACGGCGAGTCCCTGAGATGGACTCGAATAAACACACCGGGAGCCTTTCCCGATAGAAACGATATAGTCAGTCCCTCCGAGGTCAGCCGCATCGCCATCGGTTCCGACGGCAGGACCTTCTACGCCGTGGACGTCGCCAATGCCAACGTTACTGACGGCAGTGGAGCCCTGTATAAATCGACCGACAGCAGCGTATCCTGGGACGATGATACTAGCCGGTACCTCTACCAGTCTATGACTCCAGCCGAGCAGGCTAACTTTCGCGTCTGGAACATAACGGTAGCTCCCGACGATGTCGATTTCCTTGCCGTGGTGGCTAATGACGACACCGGCAACCTGCCTCATAACGTTTGGTTCTCCAGTAACGGCGGCGTTCAATGGCAGAATACCAAATTCCCGGCAGCCGACAACATCAGTGCCATCGATATCTCCAAGAATTACGGCAGCCGAGATATCGCTATCGGCACCCGGACCGGAGCTGGCGGTGGCAGCATCTGGATGCTGAAAGCTCCTGACTACAACAACTGGTTGAATCAGGGCTTCAGCGGCGATGTACTGTCCCTGAAATTCTCTCCCAGCTATCAAAGCGATGCCGCTGTAACCGTCGTCTACGCGGACATGACCGGCACCTATCTCAACGCCGGCATTCACGACCCGCAGGCTAATACCACCGACTGGGCTATCGTCTACAGCGGCTCTCCGCCGGAGGTCGCCATAACGCCAAGCACTTCACCCCAAGCCGATCAGATTATCAGCGCCGATTTAGAACTGCCCTTCGATTTTTCGGGCCAGGCGCTAAGCCTGCGCCGCTGCTACGTCAGCATGGACGACGCCGGAGCCACCGACAACGCGGGCATTTATCGAATCGATGATACCGTCGTCTACCAGTTGATGTCCGCCACGACCACAAGGAGAATCTCCAGCATCGCCTATTATGGCAACTATGCCTCGGGCAAGCTTCTGGCCGGTGAGGTCCTGGGCGACCCCTGCTCGGCTACGGTGCCCACCTGGTTCACCGATTCGCCCACCACCTGTCCGGTACCCTGCTGGTATCCCGCCATGAAGTTGCTCACCGGTGCCGCCGGAACCGATAACTGCAGCGGCTCCGGCTACGGCAACGCACAGGTCGCCTGGTCGCCCGACGGCTCAACCGCCTACGCCGGAACCGCCAGCAGCGCCGCCCTTGTACCCGGTGCCGGCTGGCCCATCCCTTACCTTAGCGGTGAAGACCTGGATGAATCAGCTTTCTCTCTAACCCGAAATAACGGTGAGACATGGAACCAACTCGCCTTAATAGATACCAGAATCAACCTGCTGGTGGATATAGCACCGGCTGCCGACTGCTCCAACATCTATCTGGCGTCGGTGAGCGATAACGTTGGCTGCTCCGGATTCGATAGCGTCTGGCGCAGCCAGAGTTCACCTGCCGGCAACAGCTGGGAGCGCGTGCTGTGCATCACCACCACAGACCAGCAGTGTGCCGCCGGTCAGACCGACTCAGCCATTCTCAGGCTGGCAGGTGATACTGCGGACGGTCAATTGGTCTTCTGGGCAGCCGTGGGCACGCGAAGGATAATGTGGTCGCCCGACTTTGGCGACTACTGGACTAAATTCATCAGCCCCACATTTCCCGTCCAGGACATGGCTGTCGAAGATAGCAGCACGTTATACATTCTCAGCGATGGCGGACTGGTGCAGAAGTTTACCTCCGGCGGAACAGGCTGGGTATCCCACGCACCGGTGGCTACCGAACTGGAGACCGGATACGGCATCGCCACCGCCTATACAGGGTTAACGCCGGACAACGACAAGGGACACGTCATTGTGGCAAGCAAGGGCATCGGTGCTTATGACATAGCCTATTCCACAGACGGTGGGACTACCTTTACTCCGATTACCGCACAGCTTCCCACCAGAGGCAATAACATGGTTGTGGCCAGTTCCGGTTACAAAAGCAGCGGCGACCTTTTTGCCATCAACACCGGCGGCATGTACCAGTGGTCGATTTACTACGGAGGCGGGACCTGGTCCTGGCCGCTTCCCGAAAAAGACAAATGGTCGGTACTATGGGGAGGACAGGACTGGCCGACTGCCGTCACCGGTTTGACTATAGCCCGGAACGGTGGCTTCTATTTCTCCGACGCCTGGGGTGCGTACGTCAGATGTTCGTTTGCCGGTGCCGGACTCGACCCGCTGGTCAGCTTCGGTACAGAACCCACCACCAGACTCAGAATCTGCGGCGGCTTGATATACGGCGACCCCATAATCGTCTGGCTAATCGACCAGCGCGCTTACAGTCCGCCGCAGGGCGGAGTCTGGAGATATATAGACGACCTATCCTGGAACGGCCCCACCCCCACATCGCCGATAAGCAATAACACGGTAAAATACGACCCGGTAAGCGGCAGGGCTGCCGAGATAAACCTCACCTGGAAGCCGGTGTCTTTATCCAGAGGCTATCGAATTCAGATAGCCAAAGACGAGAATTTCACCCTGCAAATTGCCGACATCGGTGCCGACTGGGGCGGACCGTTTTACACGCCGCCCGACCTGGATGCCCCGGCGCTGGCTATCCCGCCCGGCGGCGGCACGGTCATCGATGAAAACGGCAATACCTGGTCGGTGCCCGCACTCGAAGCCGGTCATGCCTACTATTGGAGAGTGGTGGTTCAAGATGTGGCAACGGGAGATGCCATCCAGAGTCCCTGGTCCTGGCGGGAGATCTTCACCGTCCGGGCCGGCCTGCCGACTGCTCACTCTTATTATGGACTTCAGTTGTTATCGCCGGACAATGGTTGTCTCGGCTGTGCGGTTCAGCCGGCGGTGTTTTCCTGGTCGCCGTTCCAGGATACCGAGAAGTACAGATTCGTTCTGGCAAGAGATGCCGCCATGACCAATGTTATAGTTGAGACAGAAGTGCCCACCACCAGCTACAGCTACGATGGTGCGCTTGACTACGGCACCGCCTATTTCTGGCGGATTATGGCAGTCGAGCCGCAGCCGGGCGACTGGAGCGCCACCTTCTGCTTCCAGACCGAGCCGTCTCCAGAATCACCACCGTCATCTTATCCACAACGCCCAATTACGTCCTGGGCCTGGACAATCATTGTCGGCGGTCTAGTGGTGGATATATACCTGCTTGTACTCCTCCTCCGGCGCTTACTCTAGTATAAACGCTTACAGTCAGACAGGTAATATTCTCCTCGCCATTCTTTTATCAGATATTTCACTTGGCTGCTACTACAGTCCCCGGAGGAACTCAGGCTTGAGCAAAGAAGGGTCTCCTGTTGCCAGAATGTCTTCCAGTTCTTTAAGCATCTTCTTTTTATCTTGCGGTAGCTTTCCTCTAACAGAAATATAGTTAGAAGCGTGCATTGAGCTGAAGAAACAGTCGCTAAAGCTGGAATTCTCTATGATTAACTTCAGCTCTTCCAGAGACTGGAAAGGACTTATGGGGTGGAATGTCCCCTGCTGCCACTGCTCATAAAGAGGAGTACCCGGGACGAGCGTTAACGTCAGCGCTCCGGTATAGTCCGGGTCGATTTCGCTGAGGACTTCAGCCGTTTTCAATGCATGCTGTTCGCTTCCCTCGACTCCACCAAGCCCCAGAATCACCGTCACCGAGATGGTAATACCGGCTGCTTTCGCCTTCTTTCCCGCCTCAACCATCTGCTGACTGTTCACTCCCTTCGCCACTTTCTGGAGCACTTCGTCATCGCCGCTTTCGACCCCCATGTAAAATATGGACAACTTGAGGTCTTTGAGCTGTCCAAGCTGGTTCCGGCTTCTGCGCAGTATGTCCTGAGGGGTAGCATACGTGCCAATCCTTTCCACATAAGGCAGCTTTTCATTTAAATATTTCAGGACCTCTTTCATTTTGGGGAAGGGATAGATAAGTGCATCACCATCCTGAAGAAACACCCTTTCGCCGTCCCATCTTTGAGCCACGGCATATACCACGTTAGTAACGTCAGGCAGGCGATATCCAGTCCGCATGAACAAAGATAAAGCTTCGATTTCCGCCTTGACCTCATCAATATCCCGTATCTGCAGCTTCGAGCCGTAAAAGCCGCAGAAGGCGCAGGTATTATTGGAGCAGCCGGAGGTCAAGGGCAGAAAATAGCTCTTCCATTCGCTTGGTGGACGGATAATATCAGGTCTACGGAAACTCATGCTGGAATCAGTTCACCTGGACAGTTTTTTCACCGCCTCCACAAGCCGGGGCAGGATTTCGGCGGTGCGACCCTGAACCAAATAATCGGAGATTCCTTCGGCTGTCAGCGGTGTGGGTTCGGCATTGATTTCGATTATCGTCTTTGCGGCTTCTGCGATCCGGCCTTCCTCAGTCCATCGCTGCCGGGCTCTCTGGCACTGGTGGCCTTCTTGTTGAGCGCCGTTTTGCATTTGCGGAGAGCCTCGCAGATAAGCTCCTCTAGATGTTCAGGTGCCACGGGCTTAACCAGATAATCAACGGCGCCCAGCTTCATCGCCTCCACTGCCAGCTCCACTGAGGGATATGCCGTTATAACGATGCACTTTATGTGCGGCCTTATCTCCTTCACCTCTTTTATTAACTCAATGCCGCTTTTTTCGGGCAATCTCACGTCTACAATCAGAACATCGAAGTTCATCTTTCCTATTAGTTCCAGCGCTTCTTCACCGGTCTCAGCTGTTGTCACCTGGTAGATATCTTTAAACCAGTCCCTGAGCGACTCGCGTACAATCGCCTCGTCCTCTACAATGAGTACTGAACCCTCCACATCTGCATGCTGTCCCATGCTTTCTGCTATGAGTTTAAGTATGTAGTCCTGAATAGACGTGTCTTCATATACACATCTGACCTTTAGTTTTTTGTAGAGGTCCTCTGCTATCCTTATGTGAATCTGCTTTGGCTCTTCATTCATGTCTTTGAGTATGGTGTCTTTGTCTCTTTGTATAATATGCCAAAGCACCGTCTGCATGTCAAGGTAGATGCAATCAGGGCGATACGCTAAACAGACGAGTTTAACCTTGCAAGCGAACCGTGCCAAATGCTTTTACCCATAGGTGAACACTCAGCACGCCTTAATATCAATTCAAACTCTACTCGAAAGAAACGGCACTTGACAAATTGACAGCGGTTAGGTATCTTAATACCTTAATACAATGATACCTTTGGACATCCTGCTATTTCATTTCTCCAATATTATATCTGTGCCAAAATTATCCGTTAAAACTCAAGGGGAATAGAAAATGGAACCTCGAATTGGGGTGTATGTCTGTCATTGTGGCAGTAATATTGCCGGTACAGTTGATGTAGCGGAGGTTAGCCGCTTTGCGAAGGACTTAGATTCAGTAGTAATAGCTCGCGACT
>Ga0299915_10000538_pt1 | contig 28478 bp, 29 predicted proteins | sample RVTome_13_FD_200263 | JGI IMG/M metagenome (GOLD analysis project Ga0299915, IMG submission 200263) | Soil microbial communities from uranium-contaminated site in the Upper Colorado River Basin, Wyoming, United States - RVT92D227 (version 2) ...
CTAAATCCCCTATTTCGATGGCTAAGACAACCTGCTCAAATGACACTCCACGTATTTGCTTGAGTAGCTCATTCTTTTCTTCATCCCAGTCATAATATTTCATGAATGTGTGCCTATTGTATTCAACCACTAATATAGTCTATATACACAATTATGTCAAATAATTAATTTTTTGGCTTGCTTTATGGCTGAAATCAGCGGCGCGGGTTAATGCGTCCGATTGCATGCCCCGGTTAGACTGAATCGCTCAATGTCAAGACGCGACCCCCGGCGCCCTCCAGAAAACCAATGGCAACACACAAGCGAGCAATCACTGAAGGAGACGCGTGAAAGCACGCCGGCTGCAAGGGATTGTTAGAAAATCGCACTTAAAGAATCTAGCCATCGCAACAAAAAACTACAGATTAAAAAGATTTAATCTTTCTTTAATCGGCTTTTAATCTCTCTCAGCTATAATGCTTTCTAAAAAGAGAGGCCGAAGAAGCGGATGTACTTCAAATTGGTGATGGAAGCGGGTCATGTAGGGGCGGGCAAGAGCTGTGACATGGTGCGGTATTTTGAGGGTGACGACATCGTCGGCGTCCTGGCAAGATCCCGCCGTATCCCTCGCTTGAAGAAGAAGGAGTCCGGCAACGGCATCAAGCTCATCAAGGAGATCTCCTGGCGAGAGTATATCCACGGCAAGGGGCAAGAGAGGAGAAACCCTTACCTCAGCTATAGCGGTTTTTCCGCTATAGTGCTATAATCCCCACATGATCAAATACAACCATGTTCTTGCCCTCAACCCCTATTTCGGGGATGCCACCACAGTCATGGGGCTTTTCCCGCCGACCGGCCTTGAGTACATCGTAGCGAGCATGAAAGACTCGGTCGGCAAGGTAACGCTTTTCGACCTTCGGTATGAGGAGGCCTACCAGGACCCGAAGGCACTCAGCGAGTTCATCAGGAACGGGATCGATCTTCTCTGCATAACCATCCGAATGGCATCTCAGTTCGAGAAAATCTGTGATTTCATCGCTCAGCTGCCTCCCGAGGTCTGCACGATCGTCGGAGGCTACAAGGCAACGGAGGAGGTCGAATATCTGTTCGATCGGTGTCCGAATATCGATATGATCGTACGAGGCGAGGGCGAAGACATCATCAAACAGATCGTCACGGGGGTCCCGTACAAGGATATCCGTGGGCTTTCCTATCGGAAGAACGGAGGAGTCGTCCATAACGAAAACCAACCGCTGCCCGATATCACGCTCACGCATCTTCCTTTCCCTGACCGCTCTCTGAGAAGGCACGATTATAGCCTGGCTCACCACGGCGTTAGTTTCGGCAGCGTCACCTTCGACACGATAATGACAGCAAGGGGATGCCCGTTCAAGTGCAAGTTCTGCACATTCAGCCTCAACCCGCTGGGGCAGAAGAGGAGCTACACGGAACGGCCGGTAGAATCGGTCATCGAAGAATTGAAGACGATTACCGCCGATGTCGTGCTCGTCAGCGACGACAACTTCTTCACGAACCCGAAGAGGAGCGAAGAGCTGTGCGACCTGATTATCGAGAACAAGATCAAGAAGATCTTTATTGCCCAGACCCGGATCGACGTCGCGCGGCATCGCCGGGTCCTCGACAAGGCGCAGCGGGCAGGCTTCAAGGTCTTCCTGATCGGGATCGAGTCGCCGCACGATTGGATCTTGAAGCAGTTTGAGAAGGGCATCACCCAAAAGCAGATCCGGGAGGCGTGTGCGGTCCTGAAGCAGTACGACTTCTATCTGCACGGGAACTTCATCTACGGCAACATCGGCGAGACGGAAGAAGAGATGCTCTACATCCCGAAGTTCGCCAAGGAGCTCAAGCTGGATTCCATCGGTTTCCAAAAACTCCGCATCGAGAGGTTCTCGCCCCTCAAGGAAGTGGTCGAGCAAACGCCGGGCTACTACTTCCAACGTTTCGGCGGTGCCGTCTATTCGGAACAGTTCGGGCGCAAGGAGCTCAAGCAGATCAGGAACAGGATCCGATCGGTATTCTACGATCTGCCGCAGATCATCCAGATCATCAGAAAGGTTCGCCTACTTGGATTTTTAAGCGGCCGCGACGCGACCAACGCAGTGCTTAAACTGCCCCTTTACCTGTATAGGTTGGCCAGACGAAAAAAGCGAAGAAGAGGGAGATCCGCGCGCCCCGGCGATGAGGCCGGCCTACTCAATAGCCGTGAGAAAAGGGCTCATACTTAATAGGATGGTCTACGTCCACCTCGATCCTGTCCTTCCGGACGTGGACGCGCTTCATTTACCGCAATAGCATCCCCTTTTAGTTCTTTCCCATTTAACCCACTAATAGCGGCAAGGGCTTCCGCCTTTGTTGGCATTTCTATAAATGCAAAGCCCCTTGATTCTCCTGTATATTTATCTTTAATAATCTTTACTTCCTCAACTTTGCCATACGCTTCAAATGCCTGTTTTAAATCATCCTCATTGACTTTAAGAGATAACTTTCCAGCATAAATCTTCATTTTGTTTTTCCTTTCATTTTTTCTTACTTAGTGTGGGGTGCGACTTTACTATTATTTATTTTTTGATCTTGAGCCGGTATTTCCTCCTTATATCTTTTTTTCACTTATGTTTTGCTTCGATTCTCGGAAAATGATACCACATAAAAACTATAAATGTCAATGGAAGGGTATATTTGCTTAAAGGCAAGAATTTTCTCTTTTTTAATGTGATAACAATATGGGCACTTTCCTTATATTTCCTCGGCTTTGCTAGTCTGATTTCATCCGGCTGATAGGCTGGATTGTCCCATGTCAAGCAGCGACCCCGGCAGTACGCACCGATACCAAAAGCAATTCCGCATCGGCCTCGGCCTGAACGCGGATGGCCTTGTCCTGCTCCACCTGTGCGGCACCGAGGGTTGGGATACGATGGCCGTTTAATTGCACAGGCCCGCCTTCCAATATATACAGGTATACACCCCATCCTTGATTGATCGGATAGTGAACTGCCTTCCCCGTTTGCAGGAGACACGAGTGCACCTGCGCATCGGCATGGATCGGCAGGGCGCCTTTGTGATCATTCGAGACCAGAGGGAGGAAGCGGTTCAGGCGCTCCTCCTGCGACACTGCCTTCTGCTCCATCGAAGGCGCCAAATCCCGCTCCGACGGGAGGAACCACATCTGGATAAATCTCATCGGCTGGTCGGGCAGGTTGTTGATCTCGGAGTGGTACATGCCGCTGCCCACGGTGGTGTGCTGCACCCACCCCTGTTTCAGCACACCCCCCTTGCCACGCTGGTCCGCGTGCCGGAACTCGCCGGCTGCGCAGTACGTTACCACCTCGATATTCTCATGGGGATGCAAAGGCCACACCGCGCCGGGGGAGAGGGTGTCGTCGTTGAAGACGCGCAGGGAGCCGAAGCGCATGTGCTCAGGGTCCCGGTACTGGTCAAAGGAAAAATGCCATCGGCCGTGAAATGTGCCCCCCTCGATCTCGCCCTGAGCCTGGTAAATCTCACCTGGCTGACGTATGGTAATCATGGCCTCGTCCTTAATAACTTTTCAAGGCAAAAACAGGACCCGACCACTTCCTTCCAGTATACGGGTTAGTCGCTGATCCATATACGGTTGAAGGCTCTCTTCTTGTCGTCCCAATAAAAGAAGGAGTTGGCGCTACCTTCTTTGAAATAGTCGATGCCGGGATTTTTCAGCGTGATTTGTTCCGGTTCACCGGGTTTGCAGTCGACATAGCCCTTGCCGCAGGCCGTTTCATATTTTCCTTTTTCTACCACATCAATTCCCATGACTTCAAGCCAACCCACTTCATCAGGCTCATCAAGGAGATAGGTTTTATAGGATTTGCCTTGGGATACAAAAGCAAATAAGGCCGCACCCCGACCTTTCTGCTTAACCAATAGCTTTGCCTCATCTTCGATTCCGTCTCCATTGAAGTCGGCCTTGATTGCCCAGAAATGATGCGGCTTGTCTTTTCGCCACTCCTGATTGAGCTCTTTTGGCATCGGCGCGCGCCACCCCGCCGGTATCGGTACCGCTGCAATGCCAGCTAAGGCGACCAATACTATTAGTAGATATTGCAGTCGAGGCATTATTTTCTCCTTCCCATTTAAAACCTCGGGTGACAGAATAGATAGACTTCGGGCTTCGAGTGGACGTTCGTGAAATTGTGATTTTTGCATGTGCAGTTAATCCATTCTGAAAGGTTAAGTATTGAAATGCCAATATTTCACGAGCGTCCCTAAATTCCTACGTTATGTCCGGCGTGATACCAAATTTCCTTACTCTCATTGCGTTAAGAGGACCTTCTTTGCCAATTCTTTTTAATGCAATAGTAGCATTTTCAGAGATTTTCCTTTGTTGCTCTGAGGTGTTGCCAAACCGCCCAAACTGAAGACACGTATCGACGAATGATGAAAGATGTGGCCCTTTTTCGCCTTTAAAGAGCGCATAATATTCATCGGGGCTTGCACTCGCCAAAATTTCTTCATCATCGTGATCCCACCCATTTTTACCGGCAATTTTTCCCAGAACCTCTTTTAATGTTCTTTTCTCTCTGTGAGATTCATGTACTTTTGCAAACTTTTCAATTATTTTTTTGTCTTTAATATGACTTCTAAATGAAAAACGACTCAGATCGAATATCTCTTTATTATCGTTTTTTCTCTTATCAATATATAACTCGATTATCTCGTCCGCCAAATCATCTTTCCCAAGTTCTCTAAAAAGTGTCACCGTACCTTCCAATTGCATCGGGCCAATATACTTTATGCTGCTCTGAAAGCTCTTATATATCGCGTCTACTACTTCTCGCGCATCATCATCGAAGCTATTGTGATAAGCACCCCAGGCTTCTTCAAATGATTTATATGATTTATGCGCAATTATTTGCTGGTTTAATTTTCTTGCTTCTTCTAAAAAAGAACATTCATTAATATATCCTTGTTCAACTGCACTCGCTACCTCTAAATCGAACTCACTCGTATCACCGTAGCCATATTGTCTAAGTATTGCCTTCCACCGCTTTTGGTCTTCTGTTTCTTCTTCTTCTTTGATACCTGTTGGTAATAGCACGTTACGAACGTTTTTTACAAATTCTTTATCCGGAACAAATTTTTTCGGGCCGTAGAAACACCACGCAAACAATGTAAGAGAATGGAGTGCTTGATTAAGAACCTCTTCTTCAAATTCTGTTAAGAGAGTAGCAATAATTTTTGATAGTCTTTCAATTTTTTTAATTATTCGTATGTTGTTAATTCCAAGTTTTTCAATGAAACTTTTTAGTTTGTTTGATATTTTATCATTTGACAGAGCGATATCTGCACATTCTTGAGCGTTTGGGCTGAATGCCAATTCTATGTCAACCACTTTTTCGCGATATTTTTCATAATCATCTGCCGCCTTTTCTTCTAACAATTCCTTGTCGTTTAATATCAATACAACTTTGCATTTCTTCTGTTCTTTCAGTAGACTGACCAATCCCATTACATCTTGGACATCAAGCGATTTTCCCGTTCGCTCTACATCGTCGATGCAGATAATCGTTTTTCTTCAAGAGTAAAATGACAGGGCTTCAATTACGGGCCAAAAATTCTTTGTATAGGGCAGTCCTTTAAGCAATCCAATGGCTTTTCTACTTAGTGAAGAGAATTTTTTGTCTGCAGTTTTAAAGACATCTAAGTCCTGCTCATTGCCGATATGCTTTTTTTGTGCAAGCTCCATGAAAATTGAAAGCTTAAGGGTATCTAGAGAATTCAGCCCAAAAAGAGAGACGTAAGAGTATTTGTCTAGTGCTATGCGCCCTTCGCGCTTTGCCTCATAAAGATATTTATTCCAAGCAAAGGTCTTTCCAACACCCCATGCCCCTTTAATTGCTATAACTTCTGGGATATCTGTTGCTAAAAAATGATCGATTTGTGCTTTAATGATTGCAAGAGACATGGCGAATGTTCGAAACTATGAATAATGTCTATTGTTTGACTAGTTCTGCGGATAATGGAATCATAATACCTTTAGAAAATATCCGCTGAGAAGATATAGATCCGGGTGTCCTTTTCCTTCCACGCATCAGGCGGGAGGCCGGCCTTGCGGCAGGTGTGCTCTAAAAAGGTGTTTCTGTCCCACCCATACTCCGTTGCCACCTGCGGGAGGAGCAGTCCTGAAGAATACCCTTTCTCGATATAAATCCCGTGCTTGCCCACCTCGATCTCCTTGACGTCGGTGATCTGCTTAAAAGGGGTAAGTACGGATATCTCTATCTCCAAATCCTTAAGCTCATTCTTGGTGATGGGAGGAAACCGGGGATCGTCAAAGGCCGCAGCCGCAGCCATCTCCTCTATGGTTTTATAGAGCGGTATCAGCCCCCTGATGTGCCCGATGCACCCCCGGAGGGACCCCTTTTTGGTAATGGTCACAAAGGCCCCCCTCAGCTCCTTCAGCCGCGCCGATTCCACGTGGAACTCCGGCACCGGCTTGCCCGAGACCTTGTTCCAAATCACCGTGTGGGCGATATCATGGAGGGTCTTTTTCTCCTCTGCGTTCAGGCCGAGGTCCACCCCGACCCGCCCCTTTTTGTGTTCCTTTTGCGCCTTGGCGCTCTTATAGAGGGCAGCTGCCATATACCCTACCACCCTGCTGCGGTCCCCGGTGACATCCCCGGAGTTCGCATAGTGGAGGACCGCACCCTTGTCCGCGCCCAGGGCCTGGGCCGCCAGCATCACCGCCACAACCGGGCCGCCGCCGCAGGCCTCACAGCGCCCCTGCCCTAATGCCCTGCTCAGCCCTTGCGCGTCAAAGGCATCCACGCGATCCAGGACCACCTTGTCCAATGCCTTTGCCTTGTCGTAGGGGTGGAAGTGCGACAGATCGGTGCTGGCGATCACGAGGGCGTTCTTCCCTTTGATCACCGCCGCGATGACCCGGCCCAGCTCTTCACACGTTGCGAGATCCTGTTCTCCCATGACGATGGGGACCAGTTTGAAGTCCTTGAGCACCACCTGGAGGAAGGGGAGCTGGATCTCCAGCGAATGCTCCTGGGCATGCGCTTCCGGAAGGGAATTGGTTATAGGGCTTTTATCGAGCAGCTCGTCGACGACTGCCTCGGCAATGGGCACGATGCCAAGCGGGGTGCGAAACCCCCCTCGCGGATAGACCGAGGCCCCCTTGAAGTAGGCGTGGTGACTGGGGGCGACAATGACCACGATGTCATAGTGCCTCCCCTCCAGGAGCTTATATGCATAGGCTGCCACCTGTCCGGAATAAATGTAGCCTGCATGGGGCGAGATCAAGGCGACGAGCTCCCCGTCTACCTTGTGCTCCGGGACCTGTGCCAGATACCCCTTGATATCCTTGCTCAGTTGCGCCGGGTCTCCGGGATACCAGGAACCTGCGATGATCGACTCTCTGATATTCTGCTTAGACATGGCTGTCCACCCCTCCCCTATCCACCTGCCGACGCCTGCCGCAAGTATTGCCACACAGGTGATGAGGGATATTAAGATGATAAGGATCCATCGCTTCATGCCTGAAACATCCGTTGTGGGATTATACCACAATCGCTATCCCCCGACGACCCGTAGCAGTAATACTTATTTATATTGCTACGGGTCCGCGGGGGATCCATCAAGGTAAAGCCTTTTATATTCTTACTGGGACTTTTATCCCCCAGGGACCCGGAATGGTAATACTTATTTATATTTTTACGGGTCGCCGAGGGACCCATAACTGTAACACTTTTGTATTTCTACTGGGGCTCGGACTTCCTGGTGTCGAGGAGGAGGGTGACGGGGCCGTCGTTGATCAGCTCCACTTCCATGTGGGCCTGGAACTCCCCCTGAGCCACCGGGACGGCGTCTTCTTTGAGTTTAGCGATAAAGCGCTGATAGAGCTCCCTGGCCTGATCCGGCTCGGCGGCATCGGAAAAGGAGGGCCTGCGACCTCTCCGACAGTCGCCGAAGAGGGTGAACTGCGAGACCACCAATATCTCGCCCTTGATGTCGAGGAGTGTGCGATTGAACCTACCCTCTGCATCCTCGAAGATACGGAGCTGGGGTATCTTGGCGGCCAGGTAGTCGGCATCCGCCTCCTGGTCCCCCTTCCCTACCCCTAGGAAGCAGAGGAGGCCCTGTTTGATCTCGCCGATAACCTTTCCCTCGACTGAGACCCTGGCCTGTTTTACCCTTTGGACGACAGCGCGCATCCTTTATATCTTCTCCTCCCCCATCGGAGGCTGTGTCGCAATTCAAATATTTCCCTCTCCCTACTGACTGGGGAGAGGGTGGGGGTGAGGGGTTCAACAAAAAGGCATGTAACATATTGTTTTTATTGTAACCCCTCCCTCATCTGCCGCCTTGCGTCATCCCGTAGTCCATGATTTGTGCAATGCGGTGCGGGACTGCACCTTCTCCCCTTACTAAAGGGGAGAAGGGATATAGGTGCTCAGAGGATGGTGGGACTTCGATAAAGAATAGGGAGGAGTAATTGTTAAAGCAAACACCGATGCCCCGCGCAGAAGCTCAAGGGTTTACTCCTCTTCTTTCTCCTTGTGGGCCGCGGCGACCATGCGCTCGGCGATATTGGCCGGCACCTCTTCGTAGCGGGAAAACTCCAGGGTAAAGCTCCCCTTGCCTCCGGTCATGGAGATAAGGTCGGGGGCATAGCGCAGGACCTCTGCCATGGGGACGTTGGCCTTGACGACCTGGTTGTGCCCTTTGGCCTCCACCCCCAGTATCCTCCCCCTCCTGCCGTTGAGGTCGCCGATGACATCCCCCACATGGTCTTCCGGTACCACGACCTCGATCTTCATGATGGGTTCCAGGAATATGGGGTTCGCGTCCCTGACGCCCTTTTTAAAGCCCATGATGGCGGCGATCTTAAAGGCCATCTCCGAGGAGTCCACCTCGTGGGACTTGCCGTCAAAAAAGCGGACCTTCACGTCGACCACGGGATAGCCGGCCAGGACGCCGGAGGTGATGGCCTCGGTGATCCCCTTTTCCACGGCAGGGACGAAGTTGCGCGGCACATTCATGCCGGTAAGCGCGTTTTCGAATTCAAAGCCCTTTCCCCGCTCCAGCGGGAATATATCAAAGTGGACCTCGGCAAACTGCCCCCTGCCTCCGGTCTGTTTTTTATGCCGGTAGATGATTTCCTTGACCGCCTTCTTGATGGTCTCCTTGTACGGCACCTTGGGGACATCCAGATCGACCTCTACACCGAACTTGCGTTTGAGTTTTCCCAGCACCACGTCCATGTGGACCTGCCCCATGCCGGAGAGGATAATCTCCTTGGTCTGCAGATCCCGCGAGATGGCGATGGTCGGGTCCTCCTCGATGAGCTTGTGCAGGGAGACGGCAATCTTCTCCTCGTCCCCCTTGGCCTTGGGCCTGATGGCATACGACATGACTGCGGACGGCGCGGGCGCGCCTGCAAAGACGATGGGTTTCTTCTCGGTGCAGAAGGTATCGCCGGTGGTGGTCTCCTTGAGCTTGGCCACGGCCACGATATCCCCCGGCCCGGCGAACCCGGCAGGGTCCTGTTTTTTCCCCTGGAGCATAAAGATCTGCCCGATCCGCTCCTTGGTCTCCTTCGTGGCATTATAGAGGGTGGTATCCGCACTGATGCTGCCGGAGTAGACCCGGAAGAGGGTCAAGCGGCCGGTGAAGGGATCGGCGATGGTCTTAAAGACATAGGCGGAGAAGGGGGCATCCTCTTTGGCCTCTCTCTGCTCCTCCTCGCCGGTGCGGGGGTTTTTGCCGCGCCGGGGCGCTACCTCCGCCGGAGAGGGAAGGCAGATGTTGATCACGTCCAGGAGCTGCTGCATCCCGATATTCTTGACGCTGGAGCCGCAGACCACCGGCGCAATCTTACCCTCTAAGGTGCCTTTCCTGAGGCACCGGTGGAGGTCCGGCAGGCCTATCTCCGTGCCTTCCAGGTACTTTTCCATGAGTGCGTCATCCATCTCTACGAGGGCCTCGATGGTCTTGACCCGCTGCTCCTGCGCCTCCTTGGCCAGCTGCTGGGGGATCTGCTCCTCCCGCGATTTGCCGCTGCCGTCTCCCTCATAGATATAGGCCTTGTTGCCCAGGAGGTCGATGACGCCGGTGAAGTCCTTCTCCTGGCCGATGGGGATCTGGAGGGGCAGGGGTTGGGGGGTGCTCAGGCGCTCACGGATGCTTGCCATGGTCTCGGCGAAGCGGGCGCGCTCTACATCCATCTTGCTGATAAAGATGATGCGGGGAAGCTTGAGGGTGTCGGCCTCGGCCCACATCGCCTCGGTCTGGACCTTGACGCCGGAATTGGCCCCGATCACGATGAGCCCCCCTTCCACCACCCGCATGCATGCCTTGGCATCAAAGATAAAATTGGCATCTCCGGGCGTATCCACCAGGGTCACGCGGTGCTTGTCCCATTCATAGTAGCCGAGCGCTGCGCTGATCGATATCTTGCGATCGATCTCCTCGGGCTCGAAATCGAAAAGGGAGGAACCGTCAATCACCCTGCCCATACGGTTGTTCATCCCGGTGTCGAAGAGGAGCGCGTCTGCCAAAGAGGTCTTCCCGTCGCTGCCGTGGCCGAATATGCCGACGTTCCTGATCTTATCCACCTCGTATTTTTTCATGCGAAAGCTCCCTCCCTCGTGCTCAGTCGTGAACTCCGTGCATTATGACGAGATCAGAAAACTGCGTCCTTCATTACTGGCCCATCTTTTGAGCCACTGCATTCTCTCGGACGATTTCCAGCTATGGTCAGGGATTAAAAGGAGATCTTGTCCCTTTGACAGTTTGTAACCATACTTTTTCTGTCCTTAAAAGTCAAGCCCGTGTACTCTCCGTTCCCCTCGTCATCGCTCTTTAGTATGATAGTTTCCATCTGTGCAATCGCGGAATAAGATGGCTGCCAGCGTACTGCTGTCAGCCATCAGATTATACGAGCTATAGATGGCGGCGGTGAGCTAATGTGCATATGTATGTAGAAAATAAGTTCCTTTCCTCTCCCCCCGGGGAGAGGATAAAGGTGAGGGGGCGAAATTATATCCACCCTGACCCCAGCCCTCTCCCGCCCGCGGGAGAGGGGATATACTAGATTTTCATAGCTCCGGGGTGACAAGACCGTCATGCAAAATTATTCAGGTACTGAAAACTGATAGCTGATTACCGAATACCCCCGCTGTCACATTGACATGGGAAGGAGAGGGATGCTATAGAGCGCATGAGCAATGAGCCATGGAGTTTCCCGCCAGTGTCATAGCGGCCTTTGACCCCACAAAAAAGATCGTGGTCTTGACCGGCGCAGGAATCTCGGCTGAGAGCGGCGTGCCCACCTTCCGGGGGGAGGATGGACTCTGGCGGCGATACCGCGCAGAGGAGCTGGCCACCCCCGCGGCCTTTGAGGCCGATCCCCACCTGGTCTGGGAGTGGTATGACTGGCGCCGGGGGATCATCGGCAAGGCCGGGCCGAATCCCGGACATCTCGCCATTGCGGAGCTGGAGCGGATATTTCCCCACTTTTCCCTCATCACGCAAAACGTAGACGGCCTGCATTGCCGCGCAGGCAATAGCAAGATTATCGAGATCCACGGCAATCTGTGGCAGCTGCGGTGCGTCAGGGACGGCCGGGTGCGCGAGGACTCCCGCTCCCCCTTGCCAAAGATCCCGCCCCTGTGTGAATGCGGGGCCTTGCTGCGTCCCCATGTCGTGTGGTTCGGGGAACCCCTGGACCAGGGGGGTCTGGCCAGCGCCTATGCTCTACTAAAGGAAAGCGATCTTCTCCTCGTGGTGGGGACATCTGCCGTGGTGCAGCCGGTGGCCTCCTTCCCCCTTATTGCCAAACAGGCAGGCGCCCTGGTGGTAGAGGTGAATATGGACCTTACTCCCTTATCCTCAATCGCAGATGCCTCCTTCCAGGGCAAGGCCGGGGAGATCCTTCCCGCGCTTTTGGAAAAGCTAAAAGGACATCAGGGCTTTTAGTGTAGCGTCCCATAAATTCGTTTACTCCTCACTGCCGCCTTTCCCGCTTCGGCCCCCTCCCATTCGGATATTCTTATGGATGGGGTGTCGCAGGGCGACACATCCCACTTTTAAATGCGTCCCGCCCTACTTTTATAATGATGCTCCTTTAAATCTTTTAAGGACATCATGCCGCAAGGCGGCAAAATCTGAATGACGGGATGTCGCAGTGCGACGGTGCGGGACCTATCCCTCTCCCCGCCGGGGAGAGGGGAGGAGTGAGGGGGTATAACTTCTTTAGTCTCCCTGAAAGGCGTCTTTGATCAATTCTATCTGAGGACCGGCAGGGGTGAGCTGAATGGCCACCACGTCAAAGCGCGCAGGGATTTCCTCGCTGAGATGGTGTTCCGCCAGATAAATCCTGGCCGACTGGATAATTTTTTTCTGCTTAAAGCGATCCACCGCTTCCTGCGGAAGTCCAAATTCTGATGAGCTGCGTGCCTTGATCTCAACGAAGACCAGGGTATTTTTCTCCCGGGCGACGAGATCTATCTCCCCCTCAGAGCAGTGATAGTTCCTCTCAATGACCTTGAAGCCCTTCTTCTTCAGATACTGAACGGCGAGGTCTTCCCCCTTAGACCCCAGTACCTTGCTGGCGTCTTTCATGCCCGGCCTCAAGATGCTCCTTGACCCCTTTGAAGGTCCTGCGGTGGATCTCACAACAGCCGTACTTGACGATGGCCTCTCGATGTGCCCGGGTAGGATACCCCTTGTGGCGGTCGAAGTTGTACAGGGGATAGACGCGGTGGTATTCCATCATCAGGCGGTCCCGGGTGACCTTGGCGACGATGGAGGCCGCTGCGATGGAGAAACAGCAGGCGTCACCCCTCTTGATTGCCCGCTGGGGAAGATCGATGGGTATATGATTAATGCCGTCTATGAGGAGAAAATCGGGTGCTGGATCGAGGCTTAAGACCGCCGACTTCATGGCCCTGAGGGTGGCCTGCAGGATATTATACTTCTCGATCTCCCGCGGTCCCACAATCCCCACACCCCAGCTGAGGGCGCGGGAGGTAATGATCTGATAAAGCCGCTCTCGCTCGCGAGGGGTAAGGAGCTTGGAGTCGCGGACCCCGGGGATCGTGTCGCCCGGCCTGGTGATAACCGCGCCCGCTACTACCGGCCCGGCCAGAGGGCCCCTGCCCGCTTCATCCACCCCCGCCATCCAGCGATAGCCCTGGGCGCTGATCAGCTCCTCTACTACAGATATTCGGTCAAGGGTTGATGTATCGCCCTTGCGCATGATGTTACTGTTGTCTTTGCTCCTTAATGCGAGCCGCCTTCCCCTTCCGGCCGCGCAGGTAGTAGAGTCGGCTGCGCCGGACCCGGCCCCGGTTCACCACCTCGATCTTGTCGATATAAGGGGAGTGCAAGGGGAAGATCCTCTCCACGCCGATGCCGTAGGAGACCTTTCTCACGGTGAAGGTGGCTCTGGTGTTCCCGCGCCGCTTGCGAATAACCACCCCTTCAAATACCTGGATGCGTTCCTTGTCCCCTTCCTGGATCTTGAAATTGACCTTGACGGTATCCCCGGACTTGAAGGCAGGGATATCCATGCGCTGATACTCTTTTTCCAAATTCTCTATGGCATTCATCGTGCTACTCCTCCCAAGAGTCGATCTAAGATAATGGCAGCCGCCGTTCTGACGGACAGGTGATTATACTCCTTTCCCCCTATCGGTTCCAGTAGATAATCCGCCCCCTCAGCCGCCTCGCGTGTCAAGCCCCACCCTGTGCCCAGGAGGATGAGATAGGGAGCATCTCCTCTTTTGGAAAGGAGTTTTTTTATTTCTCCAAAGGATCGAGACCCGGCGTAACGCCTGGCCGTCGTCGCCACTGTCTTCGGTTTACGGCCTACTTCTTGTTCAAGCCCCGTTACAACTGCCTCCAGGTCATCAGCGATCCGCACCAGGGAGAGGGCCTCCATCCTCGTGGGGTTGTATGCGGCCCCTCTGCCCGTCACCCAGTGATCGATCAGCCGCCTGGCCAATGTCTGCTGCGATTGCAAGGGGGTGACCACATAAAAACCCTTCAGACCATAGGTCCGGGCCAGCCGGGCCACATCATGGATATCGAGGGTAGTGAGGGCGGTAGCAGTCACCCGTTCCTGCCGGTCATAGACAGGATAATGCAGGAGGGCGATATAGATGGCCACCGGAATCCCCCCCTGTTCAGTCGGTCTCTGACGTCCCTTTGAGTTTTTCGAGGATCCTTTGATCCTCATCGGAAAGCCTTGCCCGAGAGATCAAGTCAGGCCTCCTCTTCCAGGTCCTGCGCAAGGCCTCCGCTCTTCTCCATTGCTCGATGGCCTGATGGTCTCCGGAGATGAGGACCTCCGGGACCCGCCTGCCTGCAAACTCCCTGGGACGGGTATAGTGAGGATATTCGAGCAAGCCTTGTGAGAAGGAGTCGTCCTCGCTTGCCTCCTCATCCCCGAGGACCCCGGGGATCATGCGGGCGACTGCATCGACGAGCACCAAGGCCGCCAGCTCCCCGCCGGTGAGGACGTAATCGCCGATGGAGATCTCCTCATCGACAACTGCCCGCACCCGCTCATCCACCCCTTCATATCTGCCGCATATGATGATGAGACGTGCATGTTGGGCAAGTCGTTTTACCACCTCTTGCCGCAACGGCGTGCCCTGGGGGGTCATCAGGATGACCTGTGCCTTCGGCTTGTCCGCGAGTAGCGCCTCGACCCCCCTGATGATGGGCTCCGGCTTCATGATCATCCCCTGCCCGCCGCCGTAGGGATAATCATCCGTCACCCGGTGCTTCCCCTCCGCGTAGTCCCTGATGTTGATGAGGTTGATGGTGATCTTGCCCTCTTGCCGGGCCTTCCCGATGATGCTCCCCTCCAACGGGGAGAGAAACATCTCGGGGAAGAGGGTGAGGATGTCAAAGATCATCTTCGTCTAAAAGAGGGCGAATAACCATCGTGCGGGCCTTTTTGTCAATGGAAACGACTACCTCTTTAATAGCAGGGATCAAAACTTCCCTCTCTCCCTCCCGCACCACATAGACATCGTTGCTCCCCGTGGGCAAGATCCCCGTTATCTCTCCCACGTTCCCTCCATCTTCCGTCACGACCCGCATCCCCAGGATCTCGCGCCAATAATATTCGTCCGCATCGAGGGACGGGAGATCTGCGGGATCGACAAGCACCGCCTTCCCCCTGAGCTGCTCCGCCTCCGCTCTGGTCCGGACTCCCTCCAAAAGGGCCAGGACGAACTTCTTATGAGGACGGACAGCGATGGGCCGATACGGTTGGGGACTCCCCGTATCCCCTTGGATAAACAGCATCTGATAGCGGGAGAAAAACTGGGGGTCATCAGTATTGAAATATTCAATCCTGATCTCCCCCTTCGTGCCATGAGGCCTGGAAACCCTTCCAATGACGATGCGGTTTTCTCCCACAGCCTTTGGGCTTTTGACTACTCTAAGATCTCAAGGACGGCTCGTTTATTGTTCTTGGTGGAGGCAGCGCTCAGAATGGTCCGTAAAGACCTGGCTGTCCTACCCTGTTTGCCTATGACCTTGCCCAAATCCTCTTTGGCCACCGAGAGTTCAATGACGGATGTCTTCTCACCTACGATTTCGGTCACCTTCACCGCGTCCGGATTGTCCACCAAAGCCCTGGCGATGTATTCAATGAGCTCTTTCATGTTCCGCCCTCCTTCTGTGACTCATCCCTGAGACCGTCCTCGTACCTTGAGCGTGTTTTTTAAACGTCCACGGTAACCCCTGCCCGCTTCAGCAAGTGGGCTACCGTGGTAGAAGCTCGCGCCCCCTTCTGAAGCCATTCCGTCGCTTTTTCCTTGTCAACGGTGATGCTCGGCGGGTTCTGCTTGGGATCGTACGTGCCGATCTTCTCGATAAACCTCCCATCCCGTGGAGCCCGAGTATCAGTCACGATAATACGATAAAACGGTTTTTTGTTCGTACCAAATCGCGCCAACCTGATTTTTACCGACATCTCTTTACCTTCACCTCCCTTCCTGATCAATTTGTAACGTAAAGAGGAGATTAGTGCATGAACATCGTAGGAGAGATTCCTTTCCCTCCCCGTTTATTGAATTGCTTAAGCATCTTTTTCGTCATCGCAAACTGTTTCAGAAGCCGGTTGACATCCTGAACAGTAGTCCCGCTCCCTTGGGCGATGCGAAGTCTCCTGCTCCCGTTGATGATACGGGGATTTCTCCTTTCGGTAGCGGTCATGGAGCTGACGATGGCCTCCAGGCGAACCAGCTGCCCTTCGTCCGGACGAAGGCCCTTGATCCCTTTGAGCTTGCCCAGCCCCGGTATCATCCCCAAGATATCCTCCAGGGGCCCCATCTTCTTGATCTGATTCAGCTGCTGGCGGAAATCCTCCAGCGTGAACTCATCCTTTCGCAGCTTCTTCTCTAAGGCCTCGGCCTGGCCCTCGTCAAAGGCCGCCTGGGTCTTCTCTATCAGGGTAAGAACATCGCCCATCCCTAATATCCGGGAAGCCATCCTGTCCGGGTGAAAGACCTCCCAGGCATCGAGTTTCTCCCCGATGCCGACGAACTTGATCGGCCTCTGAGTAACCGCCTTGATGGACAGGGCAGCCCCCCCCCTCGCATCGCCGTCCAGTTTCGTCAAAATGATCCCCGTTATACCGAGGGCGTCGTTGAAACCCTTGGCCACATTGATTGCATCCTGGCCCGTCATGGCATCGGCCACGAGGAGTATCTCCTGCGGTTTCAGCGATGCCTTTATCTCTCGTAACTCCGCCATCAACTCCGCATCGATATGCAGCCGACCTGCGGTATCAAAGATGAGGGTATCAAAGCCCTTACCTCGGGCCTGCTCCACGGCCTTGGCCACGGTCTGTAGGGGATCCTCACCTGTCTCAGGGGCATAGCACTCGATTCCCAACCCCTCGCTCAATTTTTTCAATTGTTCGATAGCCGCCGGTCGATAGGGGTCGCCAGGGACGAGATACGGCCGGCGTTTTTTATGATCCCGCAGATAGCCGGCCAGCTTGCCCGCCGTCGTGGTCTTCCCTGAGCCCTGAAGCCCAACCAACATGATGGGGAGGGGGGAGGGTCCTGACAGCTTGAGACCGTTGTCCTCTCCCCCGCCCATTAAGGCGATGAGCTCTTGATTGACGATCTTTATCATCTGTTGGGCAGGGGTGAGGCTCTGCATGACCTCTTGCCCCGCAGCCTTTTCCTCGGCCCGTGAGATAAAATCCTTCACGACGGCATAGTTGACATCCGCCTCTAAGAGGGCGAGGCGCACCTCCCGCAAGGCATCCTTGATATCCTTCTCTGTTAGTTTGCCCCTGCCTTTGAGTTTTTTAAAGACTTGATCTAAGCGTTGTGAGAGCGTTTCAAACATCTGACGTCTGTCGCCTTATTTTGAGCCAAGCTGTTCACTCTAAAGTACCAATCTTTTAATGTCAAGCGCTCTTTTCCGTTCTTACGTGGTCAACAATCGTTTGTACCAGGGCTTGTCTTTTTTGTCTGCATCCTCGCTATTCACCATCGGAGCGGCGGCTTTATCCGCCTTTACAAAATCAAGGTTGAACTCTCCCGCCGGCATCTCTTCCTGCCCGATGATGACGACCTGCAGTCCGTATTTCCTCTCGATGGCGTTCAGGTCATCTCTCTTGTAAGTTAAGAGATACTCCGCCACTGTTTTAGGGAGGGTGCTTTTGACCATCTTGAAATCATCCTGGGTCACCTTCTCCTGGATCTTTCTGAGGACGGCCAGGGCCAGCGAGGAAGGGGACCGCGCTCTCCCCCGCCCCTGACAATGCTGGCAGGTGGTGTAGACACCCTCGCTCAGGGAAGATTTGAGGCGTTGGCGGGATAGCTCTACGATCCCGAACCGGGATATCCGGGAGAGATCTACCTTGGCCCTGTCCTTCTTAAAGGCGTTGCGCAATTTTTTCTCCACCTCGCGGTTGTGCTTACTGGGCTTCATGTCGATAAAGTCGATGACGATCAACCCTCCGATATCCCGCAGCCGTATCTGGTGGGCCGCCTCCTCAGATGCCTCAAGGTTCGTGATGAGAGCGGCTTCTTCGATATCCTTGGCCTGGGCAACCCGGCCGGAATTGACATCGATGGCCACAAGGGCCTCAGCAATATCAATACAGATCCTTCCCCCGGCCTTCAGCGGGACCTCGCGCGCATAGATCTCTTCTATCTGCTGTTCAATTTGGAAACGGGAAAAGAGAGGTTTTTCGTCTTGATAGAGCTTGACCCGGCGACGATATTTGGGCATGACCTCCTGAAAGAATGCCTTGGCCTTTGTATAGGCGCTCTCCTCATCAATAATCACTTCTTTTACCTCTGGGGCAAAATACTCTCGAATCGATTTTACCACCACATCACTCTCTTGATAGATCAACGAGGGGGCGGAAAGCTCCTTGGTGCGCGTCTTGATGGTCTCCCAGAGGCGCATGAGATACCGGAAGTCGGTCGACAATTCCTTTTTGCTCCGATTCATCCCCGCCGTGCGCACGATGAAACCCATTCCTTCGGGGAGGTCGAATTGGTTGACGATCTGCTTCAATCTCTTTCGTTGGGCCTCGTCCTCGATCTTTCGCGACACCCCGCCGCTGCTGCTACCGGGCATGAGAACCAGATACCTGCCGGGCAACGAAAGATACGTGCTCAGAGCTGCCCCCTTGGTCCCTATCTCTTCCCTCGTAACCTGGATTAAGATCTCTTGGTTTTTTCTCAGGACGTCCTGGATCTTTGCCCTTTTTGGGTGGGGAAAATCCTTGCTAATCCAGAGGCCGGGGTTGATCTCATCAAAAGGAAGAAAGCCGTTCTTGCCGACCCCGTAGTCGACAAAAGCGGCCTGAAAGCTCGGCTCAATCTGGACAATGATGCCCTTGTAGATATTGCCTTTGACATTTTCCTTTGTGGAGGTCTCGATGCTAAAATCAGCCAGCACCCCCTCTTCTACGACCGCCACCCGGACTTCTTCAGGATACGAGGCATTGATCAGGATCTTCTTGGGCATAAGGTTGAGGAGCCTTTTACAAATATTTGGATGATATTTCAAGGAAATTATAATGGATAAAGGCAGAACATGTCAATGCGATCCTTTTCTTTTATTAGTGATGTACATGCTATTCGGTTTGCAGGTTTCGGGGATAAGGTCGGGATAGGAGAGGCCACTCTCTTGCCTATGTACCGCCTCAGGAAGGATTGCCTTACAAGCAAAAAAGGGGTCTTATTCGCCGATGATCTTTATGAGCACGCGCTTTTTGCGTCTGCCGTCGAACTCACCGTAAAAGATCTGCTCCCACGGTCCAAAGTCGAGGTCTCCGCCGCTGACGGCGACAACCACTTCACGTCCCATGATCTGGCGTTTTAGGTGGGCGTCGCCATTATCCTCGCCGGTACGATTATGTCGGTAGTGGTCGATTGGTTCATGGGGGGCAAGCTCCTCAAGCCAATCCTTGTAATCCTGGTGAAGTCCTGATTCATCATCGTTGATAAAGACGCTGGCGGTGATGTGCATGGCGTTGACGAGACAGAGGCCCTCGGCGATTCCGCTTTCTTTAACTGCCTTCCTTACGTCTTTCGTGATGTTGATAAAGGCGGCCCGCATCGGGGTATTAAACCAGAGCTCTTTGCGAAGGGATTTCATCGCTGCCTCCTATTGTCTCATGCGGGGGATGAGAGAAAAACCCTTACCTTTAGTTCTATTGTTGTCCTAAAATCCCCCCCTTAACGGGATTAGGTTACTGCAATACCGGTGATGCCTCTTGGTCGAACGGGTTCGTTCTCATGGCAAGGGAGAAGAGATAGGGAAAGTTGTCTTTTAAATGTTCCATATAATTCAGCCATTGATGGACCAATAAGACGTATATCCTTCTGATGTCACCGGCGAGGTGCTGATAGTCGGTATCCGGCAGCCGAGCAAAACTATCCCTGGCGGCGAGCTCCTCGGCGAGGTGAAAGACCGCCCAGAGGAGGTCCGTAAAAGACTCATGCTCCAACAGCGTTGGGTTCTCCAAGAGCCGCACCAAAAATTCGAGTTTTGTCCCGAGAAATTTGCGTAACCCGTTGAGGTCTGCCTTGTGAATGTCGACGATATACTCGTAGGTCTTAAGGCGATTACTCACCTCTGAGAATTCCTTCGGGGACCAATTGTCGCTCACAATAAGATCAGTCCTGATCTTGTCGAGTTTCGGATCCCAGTCGGAAAAATAGGTGAGCAATTTTGTCCCCACCTCGCTGAAAAAGGCCCCTATAACCATATTGAGCTTTTCCATGCGGGCGTTTTTTTCTCGCGCGCTCAGCACCTTATGAATGATCACAGTAACCAGCAAGACCTCGATAGGGACAAAGGCTATGTCACCGAGCAGATAGAGGAAGATATGGTGGGCATCCCTGAATATCGCATAGTGGACAAGATAAAGGATCGTCGATAGAAAAATAAGCACAGAGGCTAAAATGATTTGCCACCTGAGATGTTTCATATGCCCTCCCCCCCCGGTATCGTTTGATGGCACGTTTTACAGATGGAACAAAGAATCGGCAAAGAGCTATTGCCTGCTCGGAAGTTTCTGTTTACAGAGTCGATGTGTAACGCTGATAGTTATTCCTGCCTCTTTGTTTGGCGCTGTACATCGCGATGTCGGCATTCTTGAGCAAGGTATCAGCATCTGCACCATCATCAGGAAAGATGGCAACCCCTATGCTGGCAGTGGTGCGGAGTTCATGATCCTCAACCCAAAAAGGCTCTTGAAATGATTCAAGGATTTTGCGTGCAACCTCAGTTGCATTTTCTGTCCGAGCTATCTCTGTTACTAAAAACAAAAATTCATCCCCCCCCATGCGGGCAAGGGTATCGCTCTTGCGTAGGAGCCCGTTGAGGCGCTTGCCAGTAACGCGCAGGAACTGATCTCCTACGCTGTGCCCCAGTGTATCGTTAATATCCTTGAATCGATCCAGGTCGAGCAGCAGTACGGCCAGCCTTTGCTGGTGCCGCTGGGCCTGCGCCAAGGCAAGATTGAGACGATCGTTGAACAGTACGCGGTTGGGCAAGCCGGTTAGCGCGTCATGAGTGGCTATATAGGCGAGCTGCCGTTCTGCGCGCTTGCGCTCGGTGATGTCGCGTGCGACACTCAGGATGACGCTCTTCCCCTCGAGTTCGATAGGGCTCTCATTGACTTCGGCTACGATAGCGCGTCCGGTACGCGCTATGTATGTTGTTTCGAAGCTGCACGAACCATTCGTGCGGGCTATTCTGACGTGATCGGGAATTAAGGCGGCGTTTTCGATCTTTATAATGTCACGTAAGTTCTTCCCCACTAAATCTCCCACAGTCCATTCAAGTCTTTTTGCCCCCACATCATTGATATGAAGAATAGTACCCGCCTCGTCGTGGATCATAACGGCTTCCGGCATTGCCTCAAAGAGTTTCCGGAGACGAGTTTCAGATTCTCTCAGTGCCCCCTCCGCATGCTTGCGCTCCGTGATCTCTGCCTTGATTTGGGCGACGTATTGGGCATTGGCCATGGCCAAGCCGATGGTTTTGCCAATATTCATGAGGGTTTTTTGCTCCAGATCTGTCAAGAGGGGCGTTTTCTCTTTAAAAAAGAGATTGATTACCCCTAAGACTCGATCTTGAAAGAGCAAGGGGACCGCTATGAGCCCTTTGAATCCCTTTCTCAGCAGATCCTGCTTGACACCGGCCTTTACGAGATCATCGTGCGTTATTGCATTCGTGCTAACAATCATCCGTCGAGCGATCGCAAGGCCGTTCGGACCTTCGGTGAGCGGCAGTTTTGTTATCTCTCGGCGCACCTCTTCACTGAGCCCAATGGAATAGAGTACTTCGAGACACCGTGCTTCTTCGTTCAAGGAGAAAATACCAACGAAAGGGGATTGACGGTAATTCATCATAGAGGCAACCGCCTGCTCAGCCACCTTCTGGAGATCGAGGGAGCCATACGTCCTATCGGCAATAGTATTAAGAAGCTCCAGCGAATCCTTCTTTGCCTGAAGTTCCGAGTGCAGGGACCTGAGCGTTTCCTCAGCTCGCCTGCGCTCTGTAATCTCCTGTTGCAACTCTTTATTTGCTCTCGTGAGTTCGACGGTACGCTCTTTTACCAGTTCCTCGAGCTGCTCTTTGTGTTTCTTGAGCTCTCCCTCCGCCAGCTCGCGCTTCGTAATGTCTTCGTAAATGATGCACTGCTCTTCAGACTCCATCAGCACTGGTATAAAATAAATCATTTTATCCGAACCGTTTTTACATCTCACCGTAAATGTCCGGGGCCTCGGCTCACCTCGCTTTGCATGTTTCAGATCGTTGAGCCAGATAGAAACCACGTGTTTACGATGTTCCTCATGAGGATACGCCTTCTGGAACCATGCTCGTCCTGTAGGGATATCTTCCAGGGTATAGCCGAAGATCTCGGTAAACTTGGAGTTGACGTATTTATAATGACCGTCTTTCCCAATGAGGGCAACCGCCAGCGGAGCCTCCTCCACTAAGGCCAGAAATTTCTCCTTTTCAGTCTTGAGCCCCTCCTGCCCCCCGGTGAGCTCAATCTCTGAAATCTCAGCTTCAGCAATATCGCGACGCTTTTTTTCTAAGGTATTGAGGAGCTGCTCCTTGGTCTTTTCGTTGCCTTCCATCCCGCGCCCCTCCTCAAAGAGGCGACCCCTTTTACAGCACCCCCCTCTTGTCCTGGGTAAACGTCTTGCAGAAGCGTTCTGGCTACCTCATCGTACGCCTCAACCCCGCATAAAACAGATAATAAACCGCTCGGTCTTTTTTCTCTTGTCCCGTCGAATATTCACGTCCTTATAGTGCCTCAATTATGTTGGGAAGGTATTTTCTTGTAAAACATTCCAGAGGAAAAGCTTAAACCTCGCTTTCTCGAAATGTTCTGGAGAAATAGCACAAGCTCAGGGAACTGTCAATGCCTGGGAAACGTCTTTGGTACTTGCCATGGAGCATTTTTTGTCACTCCCTTCTTAATAATCGCGATATTCCTTCCACAGAGAGAAGACAAGGTAACGAGGCCATATCATTGACTGCGCCCAGATACTTTGTTAGCCTTATAACATCATGATACCGATCCGCGATACCAATCGATCTGAAAAATATCCTGTTATCAACATCGGCATCATTGCCGTCACCGTACTAGTGTTTCTTGTCGAATTGCTCCAGGGGCGAGGACTTCGTGAATTCATTTATCTCTACGGACTTGTCCCTGCGCGGTACGCCGAACCACAGATTGCGGCATACTTTACGACGAGCCAGCAGGTGCTCCCCTTTCTTTCTTCGTTGTTTCTGCATGGGGGGGTGCTGCACCTTGTGGGCAATATGTGGTTCCTCTATATTTTCGGGGACAACGTGGAAGGGCGGCTTGGGCATCTCCGCTACCTCGTCTTCTATGTGCTCTGCGGCCTGGCTGCGGGGACCTCACACCTTGTTCTCAACTGGCACTCGAACGTACCCACTATCGGTGCCAGCGGTGCCATTGCGGGGGTGATGGGAGCATACCTGATTCTTTATCCACGGGCGAAGATACTGACCTTACTGCCCATCTTTTTCTTCTTCACTTTTATTGAGGTTCCCGCTTTCATCTTTCTCGGCATCTGGTTCCTCTTTCAGTTTCTGATCGCCGCAGGTACTTCAGGACAACCCGGTGGGATTGCCTGGGGTGCCCATATCGGCGGATTTTTATCCGGGATCGTCTTCTTGAAGCTTTTTGAAAAGGTGCCGAAAAGGGGTGTGGGTGAATAAATCTAGAGATGGACGCAGAAGGAGACGACACCGCGCTTCCAGCTTATAAATTCTGTCGACTCAGGCACGGCCCTTGATCTCTAAAAGATTTTCTCTCTCGAACAGTGCAGATAAGATAAAAAGCAACGCCATGAAGGTACCTAGCAGTTAATAGGTAAAGCCTTCATGGCGTTGTTAGCAGCACTACTATTTTGCAGGCTCTGTTGGCTGTGCCGGTGCAGGCTCAGGGGCTTTGGGCTCCTCAGCCTTCTTACAACCGGCTAAAAAGCTGAATGCTGCAAAAACGAAGAGTGCAAGTGCTACGGCCGTGATCTTTTTCATAACGTGTTACCTCCTTTGTTTTTTTATCCTTTTTTTGTGATCGTTACTCCGATATCCCATACTTACTTATTTCAATACTTTTCCTCCCATCACCCCTTTCCACGATTATGCCTATTACTTCTACTTTTCTATTAAGAAGCCTCATTACCTCCTTGCCCATGTTGTTCTCCACGACGGCGTAAACCTGGCCATCGTAGGTCACTATTCCCTGCTCGGTTACTAATCCCACAATGGTCACTTCCTCAGCCGCAAAGGCAACCTGCGCAGAGAACAGAACAGCCCACACGAAAACACAAATAGCTGCCCTGGTAAATCGATCATTTTGTCTCATTTTTAGGAAGTTTTGCGACCATTGCTTGTATGGCAGCAACGACAATGATCTTAGGCACGCTTGCCATCCTTGCTCTTCGCTTACGTTGGGCTGCCTCCTTTCCAGAGGGCTTCTCTTTGAGGAAATAACCTTCTCAATTTTCAAAGATATCACTCGGCAGTATGAGATGCCTTGCCTTAACATATTTGCACCAGCGAGTCAATGCCTTTTTTAGCTATGAGAATTAATGGTCTGAGACAGAGCCATCGAAAAGGAAAGGCAGCTCAGAGTGTTTATAGTATTTCTCTCTGCGCACCGTGCCTGATGCGGCATGACATCCATTAAATTATTGTCTCTGTTTTTCTCTTCATCTTCATCTTCATATTCATATAAAGAGCGTAACAGGTGGACGACCATGCATACCAGGAACGGTGACGGCATGCAAGATGCAAAGGCAATCGGTGAGGGCAGCAACCGCGAGTTTCCGAGACAGTGGTGTCAGGAGATCCATTGTCTGCACCTGGGTGAGGGTATAAAAGCCCCTCTGGATGATCTCGTCAGTGAGTCCTTTGACAAGCTCTCCGGAGATCATGTGTAGGAGGAATACCGCATAGCTGGTATTGACGTCGGGATCAGGCCGGTTGCGAAATCCAACGAGACCGACGATCGCGCAGTGCAGACCGGTTTCCTCCTGCACTTCACGAACAACCGCGACTTCGGCCGTTTCCTCGCTTTCGACAAACCCTCCCGGCAGGGTCCAATGGCCGCGGTTTGGTTCCTGGTTGCGCTGTATGAGGAGGATTGCGCGCTGACCAGCGGCATTGGTGTCCATGACGATACCTCCGACTCCGAGCGAATACCGCCCAAAATCTATAAAACCGCAGCCGCCTGTTTCACGAGCACAGCATGGACGTACGTGCCCCTCAATGAGATGTACGTCCAGCTGCCGACCGCACTGCGGACAGAAGATCATTGATGCCATGCCGGCTCCTTTTTTAGATACGTAATCTCATATCATACCGTTGCTATGCAAGCAATCGCAAGATCTGCTGCATCACGGGGCTTTGGTTGGCCCGATAGGCGCCTTGCCCTTTGATATGGCATAGCATATAATATAGGTACAAATGCTTAGATTTAACGAAATAGCGGAACAGGTCGAATCCTATAGTCCCTCAGCAGATCTCGGTCTCTTGGAGAAGGCCTATGTCTTCTCGGCCAAGGTCCACCACGGGCAGGTACGCCGTTCCGGCGAGCCCTATCTCATCCACCCGCTGGAGGTGGCAGGGATCTTGACCAAGATGAAGCTTGATGTGGCCACCGTCGCCACGGGTTTACTCCACGATACGATCGAAGATACGCTGACCACGTTGGAGGAAGTCAAGGAGCACTTCGGCGAAGAGATCGCCCACTTGGTAGATGGGGTAACCAAGATAAGCCAGATAAGCCTTCAGACCCGTGAAGAACAACAGGCCGAGAATTTTCGCAAGATGATCCTGGCCATGGTCAAGGACATCAAGGTAATTCTCATTAAGCTTGCCGACAGACTCCATAACATGCGGACCCTCCACTTTCTCGATCCCCAAAGACAACGGGAGATCGCTCAAGAAACCTTGGAAATTTATGCCCCCATTGCCAACCGCCTTGGCATTGATTGGATCAAGACGGAGCTGGAGGAATTGGCCTTTAGTTATTTAGAACCTCAGGCCTACAAGGAACTCTCCCAGAAGGTAGTCAAAACCAAGAAGGAGCGGGAGAGGTATGTGGAAAAGGTAAGAGGGATTATCACCAAGAAACTCGACGAATTCGGCATCAAGGGGGAGCTAACCGGGAGGGTCAAACAACTCTCCAGCATCTACCAGAAGATGAGGCGTCAGGGGGTAGAGTTTCATGAAGTTTACGATATCACCGCCTTCAGGATTATCGTTCAGACCGTCAAGGAGTGCTATGAAAGCTTGGGAATTATTCACGCAGTCTGGCCCCCTGTTCCGGGGAAATTCAAGGACTATATAGCCCTTCCCAAGGGGAATATGTATCAATCCCTCCATACCACGGTGATCGGCCCCTATGGTGAGAGAATAGAGATTCAGATCAGGACCCACGAGATGCATCAGGTATCGGAAGAAGGTATTGCCGCACACTGGAAATATAAGGAGAATGGAAAGATTGCCGAGGAAGACGCGAAACGCTTCTCCTGGTTGCGGCAACTGCTCGAGTGGCAGACAGATCTGGAGGACAACCGGGAGTTTCTCCAGACGGTCAAGGTGGATCTCTTCCCCACCGAGGTATATGTATTCACCCCGAACGGCGAGGTGAAGGAATTCCCCACCGGTGCCACGCCCGTTGATTTCGCCTACAGCATTCACACCGATGTCGGACATCAATGCGTGAGGGCAAAAGTGAATGGACGTCTGGTCCCTCTCAATTACGAGCTCAAAAACGGAGACACGGTAGAAATCGTCACCTCCACCAAACATTACCCCAGCCGGGATTGGCTGAAATTCGTTAAGACCTCACGGGCGAAAACCAAGATTCTCCAATGGATAAAGGCCCAGCAGAGGGAAAAGAGTATCGCCCTGGGGAGGGATGTGTGTGTGCGAGATTTTAAGAAATTCGACTTGAAATTCTCCACATTTTGGAAGTCGGGGGCCGTGGAGAAGGTAGCGCACGAATTCAGCCTCACCAGTGGCGAGGACCTCCTGGCCGCCATCGGCTACGGCAAGATCACTGCCCAGCAGGTGATCGGACGTCTCGCCCCTGAGAAGCTCAGGATGGAGGAGAAAAAAGAGGATGAAGGAAGGCTGGAAAAAGTCATCAAGAAAATGACCAGCCGGCCTAAGAGTCTTGTCAAGATCGACGGGATAGATAATGTCCTCATGAGTTTTGCCGGTTGCTGCAACCCCCTGCCAGGGGACAAGATCGTGGGCTTTATCACGAGGGGGAGAGGGGTGACCATTCACACGATGGATTGCATAAATGCCCTTACTGCCGATGCAAAGAGGCGCATCGAAGCGCGGTGGGCACTCGATGGAAATTCCACCTTCCCCACCAGGATTCGGATTTACTCTCTCGACAAAAAGGGGATGCTCGCTGCCGTCAGCTCCACGATCTCGGGCAACGGGGTCAATATCACCGGGGCCACTATCAAGACTACCGATGACGGCAATGCCGAAAGCACCTTCGAAATAGAGATCGGGGACTTAAAGCATCTGAAGAAGGTGATCAATGCCTTGCAGAAGATAACGGGGGTGCTGAAGGTAGAGCGTCTTAAGGGGTGGCAGGGACCCGGGGGGCCTTGACAACCCGTCCCGCCTTGATGCACTTGGCGCACACCCTCATCCTGGCTACCTTGCCATCATGGAGGATTCGCACCCTTTGCAAGTTAGGGAGCCAAACCCTTTTGGTCCTATTGTTGGCGTGGCTGACGTTGTTGCCCCTGATGGGACTTTTGCCGCATATCTCGCAGATCCTGGACATCCGTTCTCCCTTCTCAGAAGTCTCCTTATAAACCTCTTTGGGGATGATGTCAAGGAGAACTTTCCGGGAAGCAATCAATCGCAGATAGTGCAGGACGGACATTTGACAACGGAAGGATATTTGAGGTAACGTGTTCCATTCTCCGGATGGGTGAAGTGTATGAGAATCAAGGTCGCCGGGATACAGATGGTCTGCCGAGAGGAAAAGGATGATAACGTGCGCAAGGCCGTGCGCATGGCAGAACTCGCCGCCGAAAAAGGTGCCCAGATCGTATGCTTTCAGGAGTTATTCAACACGCACTGGTTCCCCCGAGATATCCGTGACGATAACTTCCTCTTGGCTGAGGATCTGAACGGTCCTACGGTGGCGGCCATGAAGACCGTGGCCAAGGGAAAAGGTGTCGCCCTGATCTGCCCCTTTTTCGAGAGGGCGGGTGACCGGTACTTTAACACGGCTGCCGTCATCGATCAGCAGGGGGAGATCGCAGGCACCTACCGGAAGATCCACGTCCCCCAAATCCCCCTCTGGGAGGAGCGGGCCTATTTCTCTTCCGGCGACAAGGGGTTCCCGATATTCGATCTGGGTGTCGCAAAGATCGGTGTGCAGATATGCTGGGATAACT
>Ga0299915_10000540_pt1 | contig 28427 bp, 27 predicted proteins | sample RVTome_13_FD_200263 | JGI IMG/M metagenome (GOLD analysis project Ga0299915, IMG submission 200263) | Soil microbial communities from uranium-contaminated site in the Upper Colorado River Basin, Wyoming, United States - RVT92D227 (version 2) ...
GTAACATAGTTGTAGGCAGAATTGACGTTTCTTACATGCGCGGCAAGAAATCAAAAGAAGTAACGATTTGAGGGTGCTTGTTAGACTTTCTCCGACCATGGCGAAACGCTTATGATTATCGTCACCAGCTCCCCAGACGTCGACACAACTTTGACTCTTTGTTGTCACGTCCATAGTGGTTCCGATAAACTAGTGTTGCAGTTCGTGACTCGTTTTTGTCAAAGACTAAAGTCTTATATTGAGAACGCGCGAATCCATATACCAACGGTGAAAGGAATGAAAAACATCAAAGCAATAAGCAGAATGTTGATCGTCGGCATAATAATTGTAATCATCGTCGTGGCCGGAGTCGTTGGCTATTACCTGACGATACCGACTACACCTGCGATGAAGGATACTCTGGTGATGGGAACAACTGACTCGATCGAAACTTGTCTGGATACTGCAAGGGCATACGACTTCTTTGGATTGGCAATAGTAGGGTCGCTTAGTTCAGGCCTCGTTGACTACAAGCCTGGAGCGACGGGCAGCGTTGATGATATCATTCCCGCTCTGGCCACAAGCTGGGCTTCTTCTGCAGATGGTTTGCAATGGACTTTCACCCTCAGACAAGGCGTCATGTTCGACGATGACACCGAGTTCAACGCAACGCACGTAAAGTATTCTATTGACAGAGGCATATCGATAAACGATCCCGATGGCGCATTCGGAGGCGTCGGTTACGGAGACCTGATCGAAAACGTCACAGTTGTTGACAAGTACACAGTGAGATTCTATCTGCGGACTCCGTTCTCTCCTTTCTTGTCACTCATGGCCTTCCAAGTATCATTCATAGTCGACCCAAGATATGCACCGTTCGATGCGGTTGTGGAATACGATTCAAGTAGGACACCACGACAGAACCATGCAATGGGACTCGGACCTTACAGACTGGCAAACTGGACCAGAGTCGCGGGAAGAGAGACAGAAATCCGCCTTGAAGCAAACACCAAATACTGGAACGCCAGCGGAGGACTGCCAGAAACCAAGAACATCATCATCAAATTCTACAGCGACGCCACAAACCTCGCGTCGGCAATAAGATCAAAGCAAGTGGATGTGGCTTTTAGACAACTTGAAGCCGTCGACATTCAGAACATGATGACTGATGATAATCTGAAGGTATGGGCTGGCACAGGAGCATTCATTCAATACCTGTGCTTCCAGGAGAGATATGCCCCATTCAACGTCACGGCGATCAGGCAAGCAGTGGGAGCGGCTATAAACAGGACGACAATAGTTCAAACGGTCTTCCTTGGACAGGCACAGAAACTGTACAGCATGATACCAATCGGCATGTCTGGACACACAGATGCATTCCTGACGTTAGGCGATCCCAACTACACGAAGACAAGGGAATTGCTCGCTCCGCTCGGGTACAACGAGACGCACAAGCTGGCCTTCACACTGTGGTATGAGAGTTCTGGCCATTACCCACAAAGCGAGGATCTAGCACTAGCTCTGAAGTCGTCAATCGAAGGCAGTAACGTGATAACTGTGAGTTTGGGTAACGCGGATTGGGCTTCATACAAGACTAAGAGAAGAAATGCAGAGATGGAAGCCTACATCTATGGTTGGTATCCAGACTACGTCGATCCTGACGACTACATCTATCCGTTCATCCACTCTTCAGGAGGCGGCTGGCTCAACACAAACTACAGCAATCCAGAGATGGACACACTGATAGAATGGGCAAGAGGAAACACATCGACAGCAACAAGGAATAGTCTGTACACACAAATCCAAAGCTTGATGGTCACGGACTCACCGATAATTTCGCTTTACCAGGGTTCAGCTTTCGCTGTCACTGACCCGAAGGTGAAAGGTGTCTACCTCGATATAACACAAGTCTGGAGATATTGGCTGGTCTACATCGAGCAATAGAACAGACTTAAATCCCCTTTTCTTTCTACAATCTAGAAGGTAGGAGAAGGCAGATGACCCTGCGCGCTTACGTCATTTCAAGGATCTTGCTGACGATACCGATGATTTTCATCCTCCTAACGATGGTCTTTGTAGTCATAAGGATTCTGCCTGGAGATCCTGTTCTGGCTCATTTTGAAAAAAACGTAGATCCTGCGCTAGTAGAAGAAATGCGTGTAAAACTTGGACTCGACAAACCCTTATGGGCTCAGTATTTTGACTATGTTTTCGGAGTGTTTAGAGGGGACCTCGGCAAGTCAATGTACGACTACTCACCAGTTGCCGAGCAGATCTTCTCGGCGTTCCCCGCCACCTTGGAACTGGCGATTTCTTCCATGATCATCGCAGCTCTTGTTGGGATATTCCTCGGTGTACAGGCGTCGAAACGTTACAACAAGCCCGTGGATCATACGATCAGAATCTTTGGCATAGTCACGTATGCAATACCGGTTTTTCTCTTAGGCATGATTCTTCAACTTGTTTTTGGTGTTGGACTCCGCTGGTTGCCGGTGGGCTTGCGAATGAACCCCATGTTGGCTGCACCGCAGGGACTGACTATCGGAGCTCTCCATTTCTCAACTGGACTGTACACTATTGATAGCCTTCTTGAGGGAAACATGTTCAAATTTGTGGAGTCATTGAGGTACCTTTTCTTGCCATCTTTAACCTTGGGCACAGTGCTGTCAGGAGTGTTCATAAGACTGACTAGAACTAACATGTTCGAAACCATGAGGCTTGACTTCGTTACTGCAGCCAGAGCCAGAGGGCTGAGAGAAACAACAGTGACTTATAGATACGCCCTGAGAAATGCATTTCTTCCAGTGCTTACCATGATTGGACTGCAATTCGCAGCACTCCTAGCTGGAGCCGTTCTGACCGAAACAACATTCTCTTGGCCGGGGTTAGGCACTTACGTCGTCGACCGTATCAATTTTAGGGACTACACGGCGATTCAAGGCGCAGTGGTTGTTTTCGGCATCTTGGTTTCAATCGTGAGTCTGGTGGTCGATCTGCTATATGCGTATCTTGACCCAAGGATCAGACTGTAGGGTGATATGATGGGAGGTTCGTCAACCAAGAAAAACATGTTTTCAAGGCTTGTTCCGCTCTTGACCTCGCTTGCAAGAAGAGGCCTTGCAGGTTGGTTCATTGCAATCGGACTAATCATGGTTATCGCGATTGTGGTCATGACCATGCTTGCCCCATGGATATCTCCACATGACCCGTCTGCGATCGAAATGGGACCACTTCTATCTCCTCCAAGTTCACAATTTCCCTTTGGCACCAACAAGTTGGGTCAGGACATGCTCAGCAGAGTGATTTCGGGCGGAGGAATAATGATTCAGGTTGCGCTTCTTTCGGTGGTCATATGCATGGCGGGAGGGATACCGATCGGTCTGCTCTCCTCCTATACAGGAGGAATTCTTGATAGAATATTATGCTTGATAATGGACAGCATCTATGCTTTCCCAGGATTGGTTCTGGCAATAGCTATAGCGTTGATGCTGGGCAGAGGAGTGGTCAACATGGCTCTCTCCATAGCCGTAGTCTACGTTCCATCATACTTCAGGGTTATCAGAAGCCAAGTTCTCAGCATAAAGGAAATGGCATATGTCGAGGCAGCTAACGCGATCGGTGCCAAAGGGCATACAATCCTTTCACGCTACATTTTGCCGAATGTTATCCCTTCGATCATCGTGGTGGCGACTGTCAACTTTGCAGATGCAATATTGACAGCTGCTGGTCTCACTTTCATCGGTCTGGGAGTCTCCGTTGACATTCCAGACTGGGGCTATGACCTCACAGTCGGCAGAACCCTACTGACGACTGGAGTCTGGTGGGTCATCGCGTTCCCTGGCATCATGGTTGTGCTCCTAGCATTAGGTTTCACGCTCATGGGCGAAGGCCTCAGTGAGTTGTGGAATCCGAGGCTTGAGCAATGATTGAGCAGACCAACGCCGAGTCTCATCTACTTACTGTTAACGGTTTGACTGTCGAGTATTGGACGCGAAGAGGAAAAATCAGAGCCGTGGAAAATGCTTCTTTCACATTGGACAGAAGAGAGACTTTGGGAGTCGTAGGCGAATCGGGCTCTGGGAAGTCCACTCTTGGCCTGTCGTTGATAAAGCTCGTGCCCTACCCAGGCAGAATAGTATCTGGTGACATAAATCTTGAAGGTCAGAACATCCGAAGAATGAAAGATGAAGAAATGCGAGACGTGAGGGGAAGAAGGATCTCCTATGTTTTCCAGGATCCGATGACGTCGCTTAACCCTGTCGAGAAAATCAAGGATCACTTTGTTGAGTTGATTCAAACTCACGAACCGAAGGTCTCAAAGACGCAGGCTCTGGAGCGGGCAAACCAATTGTTCAGAGATGTTGGAATCCAGGAGGAACGGATAAGCGATTATCCACATCAGCTCAGCGGCGGCATGAGGCAGCGGGTGATGATTGCCCTTGCCTTGGCTTTAAACCCAAGCGTCATAATAGCAGACGAACCGACGACAGCCTTAGACGTCGTCGTCCAAGCCAAAATCCTCGACCTCCTCAACACTCTGAGAGACAGGTACGGAATGGCACTAATACTCATAACACATGACCTAAGCATAGTGCTTCAGAGAAGCGACAAGATCATCGTCATGTACGCCGGAAGAATAGTGGAGTACGCTTCTAGTGTCGACCTATATTCCAGCACTCAACACCCATACTCGCAGGGATTACTGAATTCGATTCCCAATATCGAGCTCATTGACCAGAAACTTGAAGCTATAGAAGGCTCACCACCAGATCTTCTCAACCCACCCAAAGGATGCCGATTCTGGCCACGATGCTCCTTCGCAATGCCAGAATGTCGGATAGAAGAACCCCCGCTTTTCGAGACCAAAAAGAACCATCTTGTCAGATGTTACCTCTACAAGGATGAGACAAATGACCAGTGACGAGATTCTTCGAGTCGAACACCTGAAAAAGTATTTCCCAGTTGAAAAGGGCTTCCTCGAAAGGCTTCTAACCACCTCCAGACGGTTCGTGAAAGCCGTGGACGACATCAGTTTCTCGATAAACAAAGGCGAAGTGTTCTCTCTAGTCGGGGAAAGCGGATGTGGAAAATCAACGACAGGCAGGCTAGTCGTGAGACTGATTGAGCCGACTGCAGGTCAGGTATTTTTCGAGCAAAAGAACATAACAGAAATAGAAAAAGGGGCATTCAGGGAATACAGACGAAAACTCCAGATCATTTTTCAAGATCCGTATGCCTCTCTTAACCCAAGAATGAAGGTCGGCCAAGCGGTCGGGCACCCTTTGGAAATTCATCATTTAGAAAAGGGTGACGAGGAGAGAAAAAAGGTCCTGGAAATCCTGCAAAGGGTTGGGCTCACGCCGCCTGAACAGTTCATCAATCTTTACCCACATCAACTTAGTGGGGGGCAACGCCAGCGAATTGCGATGGCAAGGTCCATCATCCTTAACCCAGAATTTATAGTTGCCGATGAACCTGTGTCAATGATCGATGTCTCATTGAGGACCACGATAATTGATCTCATGCTCGAACTAAGAAAGGAATTTGACCTCACTTACCTTTTCATAACCCATGACTTGGCAATCGCAAAATACATTTCGCACAGGATAGCGATAATGTACCTCGGAAAAATCGTTGAAATGGGGGACAAGAACGAGATCTTCTCAAACCCGATGCATCCATACACGCAAGCACTAATGTCCTCTATTCCTGTTCCAAATCCAGAACGAAAACGGAAAGCCATCGAACTGAAGGGTGAAGTTTCATCGGCAATAGATATCCCCAAAGGATGTCGCTTCAACCCAAGATGCCCATACGCCGATAAAAAATGCAAGGCAGCTGAGCCCGAATTGATACCCGTAAAGCCTAACCATCTCGTCTCTTGCTATCAGACAAAGGCTTGACAAGAATGAATGCTGGAGTCAAATTGTCTCCAAGAAGAAACTTCTAACATCCTGCTTGAAGAAGCTGCCAGACTCCCAAGAGAAGTTAAACACGAAACTCCGACTTGTCTGCCGAGGAATGTGCTCCGCAAATTACGAGGTAGTCGCTTGAAAGCACCATGTGACAACCTGTGCAACAAACTTTTCAATTGAAATAAGTTATGGTTTTTCACAAGTGGAAGAAAACAAGCAGAAGGCTATTTACTGTCAAAAAAGCAGATCTGATAGGGGTCGTCAGAATCTCAGTTTTCTGAAAGCACTCTTAGAATGTTTCTCCTTGTCTTTATATGATAAGATTTCGCAGAACTCCAAGATGGCACCGCAATTCTTGCACTGGGCGTAGCTTTTTTCCCGGTTTGCCACAAGCCAAAACCCTTCACCCGAGTTGCATTTGGGGCATGTCTTCAAGGAACTGGCGAAGGATTCAATTTCGTCCAGACTCAAGGTTTAACACAACTTTTGAAGAGATCACGCATCATTTATGTTTTATGCACCACTCTTTCAGATGGGAACGCTGCAAAACATCCCGAAAATCCTGCTCTGCTGATATTTCATGGACAATGTGACAAAAATCGTCAGTTGAGAATTCCCTTTATTATGTAGAATTATATTCCAGAACGCTTATAATTGTCGTTGCCGCTACTCTTGCATGAATCATCAGAGGCTTTGTTATGTTGATAACTAAATCATTGGTTCTATGTTTAACGGTAATGTTGTTTCTTGCGGTCGCATCTTCAACCTCGGTGCATGCAGAGAGCGGTGTCACGCTTAGCATCACCGTGGCATCACAGAAGAGCGCTTACTATTATAGAGAACCGATCAAATTCACGGGGAACTTCAGGCAAAATGGACTGCCAGTGACGAATGGCACGGTGGGAATTGCGGTCTACGAATCCTCAGCGCCTGCTCTGCCAATAGCTTACAGAGCGCTGAAAACAGGACCGACATCAATCTATACCCCCCTCAGTTTTGTTGAGTTGGTCCCTTGCGATCAGAATGGTGCGCCGAAAGACAGTTTTCTGCCACTCCAAACGATGTGGTTGAAGTTTACTATACATAATGCTGACGCAGTGGATCATAATGAAATGGTAACTGTGACCATCTTTGACGCCAATGGCATACCTTTGGCAACGCGCTTCGCCACTGTTGGAGTGATCCCAGCGGGTGCAAGCCCTTCAACCTTTTTCATGGGGCCTGATGTACCAATCTGGGCGCAACCAGGAAACGCCACAGTTGTAGCTTGTATTTTCTCTGATGATCCAAAAGATGGAGGAGTTCCCTATGGCGAAGAAGAGAAGGCGAACTTTGAGATCAAAAGAAATCCAGAACTTGACTATACAACTGCTCCGATGTCGGATCCCAGTGCACCAAGTGGATCGTTTGCTGGTTCCCTTAAGTTAACGAAGGAGTTGGAGCCTGGAGATTACCGGATCTATGTTAGCGCCAGATCGACGATCACAAATGGTACTCAGCAGAGTCTTTTGACCGTGCAGAATTCAACGACGTTTTCAGTTCTCAACGCGGTTATGCCTCCGCAGGCCGCGTTCACATATTATCCTGTTGATGCTTTTGTTAATATGGCGATTACTTTTGACGCCTCAGCATCGACGGCCGAAGGGTACAATGTCTCTTTGGTCAAGTTTGAATGGGATTTTGGCAACGGGACAAAGTACAGCAGAACAACGCCAACGATAAACAACGTATTCACCGTGGCAAACAACTACACCGTGACTTTGAACGTGACGGACAGTCAGGGTTTGTGGAGTTCCACTTCTAAGATTGCTTCAATCAAACCCCCCACAGGGCCTATCGCAGACTTCACGTGGTCTCCCACGGTCCCTTCTAACCTGACTCAAGTTGTATTCGATGCGTCATCGACGATACTAGGCTGGGACGGGGTGACACATCCAGCGATAACGAACTACATTTGGGACTTCGGTGACGGCAACGTCACGAGCGGAAACTACAAAATTATAGTCCACAAGTTCGCCCTTGCTGGCAACTATACGGTGAAGCTGAACGTCACCGACGCTAGCGGATTCAAAGGTTACACGGCAGAGATAGTGCAGGTACTTAAAGGAGGTCTTCCTGGAGACATAAACCTGGATGGAAAAGTCGACATCTTTGACGCAATCCTGCTTTCCAACGCTTTCAACACACGGCCAGGAGATCCAAAATGGAACCCTAACGCAGACATAAACGGCGATAGCGCGGTAGACATATTCGACGCTATAATTCTGTCAAGTAACTTTGGCAAAAGCGGGTAGTCCCAATTTCAAACACAAAAAGCAAAAATTCGAATTACGCACCGGAAGGCGTTAGCCCTTGCAACGTCTTAATTCTCCTCAGGAGCAGATCGCCAATACTCTAAGAACGGAATCCATCTTTTTTGCGTTCACCATATCCGCTGGTTTTTGTGCTGTAACCATTCTGGCAGAAAACGCTCTGAGCCCATTAGTTGGCGATGAAAAGTGGACTACAGAGTATTTGATCCACCCACCGTGGCATGTCGTTGACGATTCACTCCGACTGGTAGGGACTAATTCTTCAAGTTCAGCTTTATAGAAGAATATTCCATAATAGTGTTCCATACATGACTAAATACGCCGCGGAGTGACGTTTTAGTCGCAAGAAGGGGAGAGCCTAGCTCAGAGAACTAAGGGATGGACCCGGGATGCTTAGCTGCGACTAGGCGTCCTTAACGTGCCTGAAGTTGGATGTCCCACGTCTCTTTCCGCGTAATATTCACAGTTGCGGAATATCTGTTAAAGAGCTCTCCACGAATCAAATGCGTGATAATGATGAGAGGTAGGCTTCGAGAAGTAGCGTTAGCGCTTACGATAGTCGTTATCTTGCTACAACTGTCAAACACGAAAGCGAGTTTGTCGGCTGCTCCAAACTACGCTAGGGTGGACGTGTTTACGCAGAAGCAGCCGTTCAGTGGAAAAGGTCAAAATGTGCAGAGTGACGCGTTTGGGCCACAGGAAATTGTGTTTCTTTATGCTGAGGTTTGGACGGACGATAGTCTGGTCGAAAACATACTTGTAGCTTACAATATCATGACCCCTAACGGTGCCAACTTCAGCATATCCGCGAGGACAAATAGTTCAGGCATCGCAACTGTAAACTTTACCATAGCGACCCCTCCGATAAACATCACTGAAACAGAAGTCTTCGGTTATTGGAGAGTGATTGGAACGATCCTCTATGCTGGGCAGACGTTTAGTGACACGTTGATGTTCAGGGTAGACTACGTCGTGAAACTGTTGACTGTGAGGACCATCATAGACGACAGGACTTCTCGGAGTTCGTTTGGCATTGGGGGGGATGTAGGTCTCGAGATAACTCTCAGAAGCATAGCCATGACGCTCAGAAACGCCACGATCTCCATTTTGGTGAAGGATGAACTCGATTTCACGGCAAATTTCTCGCTAATAGAAGACCTTGCCGTGCAACCAAACGAAAAGTTGCTTTTCATCTACAGTAAAGCTTCGCTTCCCAAGAGTTCCCACATAGGAATCGCTAGAGTATTTATCTCAGCTTTCACGGCTCCCATAAGTGAGGGCGGCGTTCCGTTTTGCCCTGCCATAAGCGCCGACTTTCAAATTACTCCGACTGACCCGTTGGAGATCAACCTGCACGATGTGGCAGTAGTGGCAGTCTTGCCTTCGGCCAACCCGTTGGAACCGAACAGCAACTTGGAACTCACAACTCTCGTCAGAAATGAAGGAACCACCAGCGAGACTTTCACAGTAAGCACATATTTCGATGAAGTCCTTCTTGGAACAGCATCCGTTGAAACACTCGTGCCGTACGGAGTGAAAGTCTTCTCTTATGCAATCAACCCAGCGGTGGTTACGTTGGGAAATCACTCGATCCGTGCAACTATCCCTCCTTTGTCAGACGAAGCTGACCTGACTGACAACAATTTCAGTGATACGATAGAAGTGAAAACAAACCAGACTGCCGTTGCTCACGATATTTCAATAATAACTGTCACAACATCCGCGACACAGGTTTTCGTCGGCGATCCTGTCGGAATAAACGTCGTCATAATCAACAAGGGCAATGGCTCCGAGACATTCGATCTGAGTATCTACCGCAACTCTTCCCTTATTGAAACTCGCAACGTTGTGGGGCTGGCATCTCTAGCAGAAGTGTCGATCGCATTCACCTGGAACACAGAATTCGTTGACCCCGGCATCTACCAAATCATTGCTTCGGCGCCTCTTCTTGGAGACGCCCAACCGTCCGACAACATACTGGAAGACGGACTGGTAGAAATCAAGAGTGGGCAAGAAATTCAGGCTCATGACGTTGCCGTCTTGAACGTTGTGCCATTTCCTAGAGTTGTCAACGCCGGGCAAATCGTTGATATCAATGTGACGGTAAAGAACAAAGGATTGAACGCCGAGTCTTTCTACGTGACAGTCTTCTATGATCACGTGGCCATTGACAAGATTTTGGTGAGTGACCTCGCACCGTCGGCTGAACTTGAATTGGACTTCAAGTGGAACACAACCAGTCTGCCTCGGAACGAATATGAAATCTCGGCGATGGCTGATGTCGTTGCGGGTGAAACTCAAACCGCGGACAACACTTTTATCGACGGAACGGTGACCATTTCATCCAACGTCCTTTTCCTGCCTCCTGAATGGCTATTTTTCTTTATCGTAGTCATAATTGCGGGGATAATAGGTGCAATTCTATTGTTCTTGCTTCTGGCTCTGGATAGAATTCGCCGGCGGAGGCCACGTCCAGTCTACACGGTAATAGCCCACCCGCACATATAGTGACGAGAATCCATATCATACGTCTAGAAATGGTCATGATGAGGCTTCTTCAGAAAAAGATCGTTTTTGACGTTTGGACCGAGATCTCCGTCAACCCAGAACTTGTAAGAAGGTTGCATGACAAAGCGCTAGTGCTGAGAATGCTCCAAAGGGCTCGCGAAGTGCCCAAATGGTTTGAAACGCTGAAGTTTTCCGAAACTAGCTACTATCCCACTTGGACACGATGTGCCAAAGCGCTATCAACAGGTAAACTGGAACAGTCATTATGAGGAACAGTCCGAAGAACAGTACAACTAGCCATTGCCAAGCTGTTGGAAATATCGCGCCAAACGTAGCGAAAGTTGGCCAACCCATTGCCAGCACGATTATCAGCGATATGATCAGGGCTATGATCGTCCATATTACGGCGATTCCTTGCTTCACGTTAATCGAAAACTCCACACGTTCACCTCCTATCCTGAAACCTACCCCTGTCTCTCCATCTTCACATGTTTATCACGGTTCTATGTAAATAAATACTTATGGAAAAATCCTCTATAACCAAACTACTCCACCATACAGCCACGCGGTTATCGCTCCAAAACACATAAATTCGTTCCGACCATTCTACAAAATCGGTCGGTCAACGGGCGGTAGCTCAGCCTGGCAGAGCTTCCGAGTCAGCTCAAAACTGTGATTGGCTGACGGAGACGCTGTAGATGCCTACCCAAGGTGGGTATCACCCAGCCTACCAGGCTAACAAGCAGAAACCGGACTGTCGCAGGTTCAAATCCTGCCCGCCCGACCAAAAAGAGCATTTCGAAAAAAGCGATTTTTACATTCTCCAATAGACGACGACCGCATCCGACCTTTTCCACAATACCATAATAAGGCTCGCTTCATGCCCTATGCAAGCTAAAACCTAGGGGGAGGGGGGAGGCCCTGCTTTCCAGCTTGAAACAACAAGAAGGACAACAGACACCAACGCATCAGACTAGGCTCATGTGTTCTTCGTTATGGTTACCGTTCCTTTGTTAGCGTCTACTTTAACTAAGTCACCCGTGCTTATTGCCTCCAACGGGTCCCTTTCCAACCGGTTAACAAGTGGAACCTGCGCTATAAACGCGGTCACGACCAGCACGGTTTCAACATCTTTCACGATCATCGCCTTGGGCGCCAGACCGTTCTTAACAAGCTTAAACAGCCCATCTATCTGAACCACCGAACTCGCCTTACCTGAAGGAAACACAAGCACTCGGTTTGAAATGTTCTTCCCGAAAAGCTCGTGAGTCTTCTCCCTAACGATCCCTGTCTTAGGGTCAGTGAGGTAAAAACAAACCGGCTCATGAGACACCAACGCCTCTCCTTCGCCGTATCCACCAATGATCTTGTGACACCTCAAAGAAATGCTCATCTCTTTCATCCCCATCTCCCCTTGACCGCGGCGTTGACGCAATCTTCAAGCCTTCCGACTACAACCTCTTTGAACCGCCTGTAATAAGCACACTTCGGAGAATCCGTCATCCCCACCTTCTGCTTGTACGCTATCCAGCACGGTTCATCAATACAGGTGTCAGCCACCAAATGCCCACCCGCCTTTTCAATCTGACTTGAGTACCCGATTCTATCAGCCAAGAGTTTCGCGGTCGCCGAAGTGCATACCCAGAAAGCAACGCCATCATGTATCCTCTTCCCATCCAACAACCCCGCAACCTCAGCCACCTGCTTAAGCGTGTAATGCGGACAACCTAACTGAACAAAGTCAATTTCACCACTTGCCGTCTGCAACTCTTCACGAACCTCCTTAAGCTCCACATCCGTGACGACCGCTCTTTCTTTAGGAACGTCCCCATGAAAAGCCTCGTCCATCGAAGAAGCCTCAACAGAGTACTCCGGCATGTAGAACATCGAAACAGCACCAGAAGTGTTGGACATGGCACAGAAATTAATGAACTCCTCGGTGCTCGGTCTCCTCTCTATTCCAGTCAACACAGGAATCCCATAGGCCACAATCTTGCCAACGTAATACCCCAGCAAAGAAAAATCAAACTCGTCACTAAGAGTCGCTTTAACTTCAAAAAGATGCGTGGCTTTTCTGTTCTCTTCTAGCAGAAGCCCATACTCAGGTGTCTTTCCGATCACCCCCGCGGCCAATGCACTCTGTGCCGCTTCCCGATTCGTGTGAGCACCGATTACCGAGTTAACATAAGGCGTTGCACTCGACTCAGAAAAAGACACAACCTCACCGTACAACGGAATGTTCTCGTTGAGATACGGGACACAACTCCAACTCAGTATTGCTCCGAGTCTTCTATAGGCTTCCACAACTTTTTGCGCCACGCTGGCCTCATCTTTGGGAATATTGGAAAACATTCTATGAAAGTAGCCGATGTCATAAACCGGATTGGTGCTTGTGGGCACTCGGCATCTCGCACCACCGTTCGCCAAGAGTTCTGCAAAATACAAGTCTCCCTCTTGACCGCTAGCCGCAGCGTGCGCACGCGTTATAGGAACCATTCTGCGAGCATCATACGCGTCGCCTATTGCAACCAACAATTCCAAGGCTTTCTGCGTCCCGATGCCTGACTTTCCCTTCAGTATCCCTTCGTCTTCCTTTGAAAGATACATTCAATTCACCCTTTTCTCTAACATACATTCTGATGTCTTCCTTCAACAAAATTCACGACGTTTTCGACGCAAATATCAGAGCACCTCGCCTCGGCTTCAGCCGTATTGAACCCAACGTGCGGAGAAAGCACCGTGTTTTCGAGTCTGAACAACGGGTTATTTTTGTGAGGGGGCTCATCTTCAAAAACGTCCAACCCTGCACACGATATTTTGCCCGATTTCAAAGCATCAATCAAGACATCCTCATCTATCACTTTCCCTTGAGAAGTGTTAACGATAACCGCGCCCTTCTTCATGACAGCGACCTCCTTTTTTCCAATCAGCTTTTCGGTTTCCGAGTTCAGGGTCACGTGGTTGGTGATCACGTCACTCTTTCTCAGTAACGTTTTGAGGTCAACATATTTCAGCCCAATGTCTCGTGCTCTTCTTGGATTCGGATACTTGTCGTAGCCCAAGAGCTGCATTTTGAAGGTTCGCCCTATCTCGGCCACTCGAAATCCGATGGCTCCCGTGCCTACGATTCCAAGGGTTTTGCCAGCTAATTCAGTTCCCCCAAAAGGTCTCCAGTCAAATTTCCCATTCCTCACGTGTTTATCGGCCAATATTACTTTCCTGACTGCGGCCAACAGGAGGGCGAACGTGTATTCGGCCACGGACTCCGTTCCATAGCCAGGAACATGTGTCACTACGATGCCCTTCTTCTTGGCAGCTTCAAGGTCAACGTAATGGCAGGTCGTTGCCCATATTGAAATCATCTTGAGTCTTCTGGCACAGTCTAAGACGGGTTTCGTCAAATTGCTCCAGCCGACAATCGCTATGTCAGCTTCCTTAATGCGCATCTTCAACTCTTCCGTGTCTTTTGGGGGAGTTTTGAAGACTTTCAGTTTCCCGATAGTTCGCAGTTTCTCAATGTGCTTTCCTTCTAAGTGGACGTGATCAAGAACGACTATTTTCATTTCAAGCCCTTTTCTAGCATATCGTAGCTTGACTTAAGTTTGTTGTGCAACGGTGCTTGCATTCTTTATGATGTCTTTCCCAGATGCAGATTGGCGACGGAAATTGGCACGCTGTTGGCTGGACTCTGGATTTCGCTAATCGTGCTCGTGTTCAGAATTTCTGATTCTTTATTTGAATAAGGAAGTGCATCTTGGTGCGGGAATATTGCCTTTCATAAGGCTTTTATAGCTGATGACTTGTGGTAATGTGTGTCTATATTTGAAGGCCAAGGTGCTCAAATGGAACCTAGCAAGAAACCGCTCAACGTTCTCATTAAGCAATTGAACGCGGGGATCGCAGTTGTTCTCAAGAACGGCGGCGAATACAAGGGCAAAATGATCAAGTGCGATGGTCATATGAACATATTGTTGGAAGGGGCGACAGAATCGAAAGACGACCAGTTGATAACGAACTATGGCAGTGTTCTGCTTCGCGGTAACAACGTACTCTACATAATGCTTGACGTGCCTACGCGATAAGCGTCTTGCTTTCTCCTGTTACGTACTTGAAGCTTTCTTGAAGGTTGATTTTTAACCCGTGCTTTCTTTCGAAATATTGTGCGACGTTCTGAAGGTCACGTTTCAGAAGATCTTTCGCATTTGGATGTTCTTTCTTAACGTATTGTGGCCAATCGATTATCAAGACGTGTTTGTTTTGTTTCAGGAGGATGTTGTATTCGCTTAGGTCTGCGTGGATTATTCCTGCTTTGAGGTAAGCTTTCCGCGTGTTTCGCAGGATCTCCTTGAGGATTTTCTCGGGTCTTGCGAGTCTTTTCCAGTGGGCAAGTTCTGCGCCTTCAATCATTCCCATGGCGATGACGTGGCGGTTTTGGCTCAACGGCTCTGGGACGGCCACTTTCTTTGGAAAGAGAAGTTTCAGCGCTTGATATTCTCTTTCGGCCGCGAGTCGGGATTGGTAAAGCCATCGGGCGGTGGGTTCTGTTGAATAGCCTCTTTTTCGGACCGTTTGTCGGAAGCTTATTCTTCCCAGCCTGTGGAATTTGATGGCGATTCGTTCCCCCTTTGGGTTCAAGGCATCATAGACGTCTGCTTCTTTGCCAACTCCCAGTGGTTTGCCGAAAGCTTCGAGGACGCCGGCTTTTACGAGTGCGTTTATGGCTAGGCAGTCGTATCCAACGTAGTTGAGGGTGTAGCCAGGATAGACTGTTCGTATTTGATATATCAAACCTAGTTTGTTGAGTCGGCTGAGTCTGAAGTCTGTTTCTCTTAGCAAATCGAATTTGGTGAATCTTGCTATTTGTTCTTTTGGGACAAACTCGTGTTGGCTCATTCCTGTCTCTATTGCTTGGAGGACTCGGAAGTCTTCGCTCACCAACTTACAGAAGATTCCAACGGCAACGTCGGCAGAGGACATGATGACACGGAATAAGCGTTGTTTGACTAATAAATATCATCAGGTCGCATCGTGACGATTTTCGCAGCTTTTTACTGATTTCTCGGCTATCTTCATGATTTCTGGCTTTTACCGTTTCAAGCCTCGTTCTTGTGTTTGATTGGGTTTTTTGGTTTTGAGTTGGCGGGTGTGCGAGTCTTTGGGGTTTTGGGGCTGTTTTGAGCTGGAAAGCAGAGGTACCCCCCTCCCCCTAGGTTTTTGCTGTGGGCAGTGCTTCAGTGTGGTCTTGGTTGTCGCTTCTGCCAGTCCTTTCTGCGAACTTTTTTGGGCTCGGATGTTGATTTTTGCGGGTTTGGCGTATCGTGTTTTGTGTGGAGAGTGAACGCTCAGGGAATATGGTCTGCGTAGGTTATTGATCGTGTGCATTTTCTGTCGCTTCTGCGATTATGAGGTAGAATGAGGCCAGACCTTTCCATCGTCCCCATTTCTCCGCTATTTTTCGTGCTTCCTTCCCTGTGATTTTCTTGTCATGGCAATAGTAGTGTGCGATGACTCTTCTCAGGCCTAGGTCGTCGGCGGGAATCGTATCGTACCTGTGCATGGATCTGGCAATGGTGAGCTCTGCTGTCCACACTCCGATGCCGCGAATCTTGTCAAGTTCTTCGATGATCTTTCTGGTGTCCGTGAAATTCTTGTAGCTTTCAAGATTCAGTTTTCCATTACTTATCAATTTTGAAATCTCTATCAGGTACTCGGCTTTTCTTGTTGACAGCCCGCAGCTTCGCAGTTGCTTGATGTCTGCAGACACCAGTTTCTTCGGCCTTGGGTATGCAAAGTATTCTTTGCTGTCAAGCTTCAATATGTCGCCGAAAGTCTTTACGATCTTTGTCTCCAAAACGTGGGCGACGTCTAGTGAAGTCTGTTGTTCAACGATGGAGTCGAGCAAAGCCTCGAAAACCGTTGCTGTTGAGGGAATCCTTAATCCCATGAGTTTTCGAGAGACCTCTTTCAAAATTCTATCGTTTGACGCTTGCTGATAGAAGGGTTTGGGGTCAAATTTAATGTCAAAAAGAGCTGCAATGATTGTTTTGGCCTGGTTCTTCATGTCTGAGGAGATTTTTCGGTTCGACTCTAGCTTGACACAGATTCTGGGATTGTCAATCGTTCCTGAATCTTCCAATGTGGCCAACGCCAGTTGATTATCGATTCTGATGACCTGCCAGAATCTTCCGTCTTGGAAACTGCGGATCTGCTCATCACCATTAGAAAACAGACTCGCGCTCAGTTTGAAATTGAAAGGATAAACGCATTCGAGCGTAAACTTTTCTGTCGTGATCACAGTTCTCCCTCTATGTGTCTTGCTACTTTTCGTTGAGTGGCTAAAAACAGTTTTTGATTTGTGCGACGGGATCATGCGTAACGCTGAAATTGCATGGTTGCAGATCATGTATATATGAGCTCTCCGTTTCGGATAAGTTTTCTCGGGACTGGCGGCGGTCGCTTCGTAATGATCACACAAAAGCGCCGGACCGCCGGGATTCGGATAATCGGTGAAGGCGTGAATTTGCACCTGGACCCTGGTCCGGGTGCTCTTGTCCACTCGATCGATCAAGGGCTGAATCCGGAAAAGGTTCGGGCGGTGTTGGTATCTCATTGTCATCCTGATCACTACACTGATGCTGAAGTCTTTGTTGAAGCGATGACCCGTGGCATGACTCGTAAGCAGGGTCTGTTGGCCGCGCCGAAGAGTGTGTTGGAAGGAAGTGACGCTTGCGATGTTTCTATCTCAAGCTATCATCAACGAATGGTGGAACAAAGGATAGAGGCAAGACCTGGGGTGGAGTTTCGAGTCGGATCTTTCGATATCTCGACTACCGAGGCAAGGCATACTGACCCTGATGCCGTCGGCTTCAGGTTCAAGACAGAGTTCGGAGATTTCGCATATACTAGCGACACTGAATATTTCAAGGAAATCGCAAAGTATTACGAGAAATTGCGGCTTCTTGCATTGTGTGTTATGAGACCGTCTGGAAAACCATGGAAGGGTCACATGTCAACTGAAGATGCAATAAAGATAATCTCTGAGGCGCGCCCTGAGCGTGCGGTGATGACGCATCTTGGAATGAGAATGCTTCTCCAGGGACCTGAGAAGGAAGCGAAGATTATTCAAGACCAGACAGGAGTGCCGACGGTCGCTGCGGTTGACGGGATGACTGTGGATTTTGGGGAAACGGTGGAAGTTCGTGTTGGGAAGGGAAAGAGGCAGAGGGATTTGGCGGGTTTCCTATGAAGAATCTTTAACTACGCGATCTTTATACTAGGTTGAGGATTCAACTTTGCGCATCGTTCTGAGAATAGGCGGATCTGTCGTTGCTTCGCCTGTCAACCCCGATTTAATCGTCAACTATGTTGATGTGTTGAAAGATCTGAGAAGCAAAGGGCACGAGCTAATTGTCGTAGTGGGCGGGGGAGAATTGGCAAGAGAAATGATCCGAACTGCCAAGGAAATCGGTCTTGACGAACCATCACAAGATAACACAGCTATTTCTGTTTCAAGGATTTTCGCCCAACTCTTCCTCAGTAAACTCGGCAGAATTGGTTGCAGGACTGTTCCCTTGACACTGGAAGATGCCCAGAAATGTTTGGAAAAGGGCTTGGTAGTCGTCATGGGGGGTTTGAAGCCGGGAATGACAACCGACGCCGTCGCAGCCTTGGTTGCTAGGAAAGTTAAGGCCGATTTGTTGGTCAAGGCCACGAATCAAGATGGTGTGTACAATAAAGATCCGAAAAACCATGCCGATGCAGTGAAACTTGACCACATGAGCTTTGAAGATATGTCCACTCTTTTCTCAGAAGACAAGCACAAAGCGGGTATTCATCAGATTATCGATCCAGAAGCCGTAAAGATAGTGAGGCGATATCAGGTCAAGGTTACGGTCGTCAACGGCTTTAGGCCAGAGAATGTTCTGTTGGCAGTCAAGGGCGAACATGTAGGGACTCTGATAGACTGAACTTCTAGGTTCTTTTTGTCCGGCGCCAAGTTTATATATCACTATTGATTATCAATGGCGATATCGATAGTGATATTCCCATGCAAAGAAGACATTGGATGAGGCACACTGCCATGGTTCCGAAGGGGTTCATTCGTTACCAGGTTCTTGAATCCCTAGGTGAAAAGCCCATGTCAGGCTCCGAAATAATTGACGAGATAGAAAGTAAGACGGATGGCAACTGGAAACCGAGTCCAGGCTCGATCTATCCGCTTTTGGCTTGGCTGCAAGATAATGGACGCATAAAGGAATTGCAGGCAGAACAAGGCGGGATGAAAAGATATGAACTTACAGAAAGCGGCAGAGCGCTCCTTCAGGAGCAGAAGAACATAATGGCAGAGCACAGGAAGAGGATGAAAGAATACGCGAAAAATCGCGAGAGACTTGGGAGGAAAAGATTCTTTGGTCCACCTTTTATCGGTGCCTTCTTGTCAGGTCTGTCAGAAGAAAAGCTGGTTGAAGGAAGAAAGACGATGCACAAACTTATGGCTGCTTTCTTCGAGTTGGGACGCAGTCTGAATGAGCATCCGTCAGACAGAGTTTTCGATGAATCGTTGAAACTTCTGAACGATACGGCTGAAAAGCTTGAAGAGTTGCATAAGAAGCTAAAGGGTGAGAAAGATGAGTGAAGAGATCATAAAGGCAGAGGGACTGACTAAGGTTTTCAATCATCATTTGGTTGCAGTCGACCACGTGGATTTTGAAGTCAAGAAAGGGGAGATATTCGGCTTCCTGGGACCTAATGGGGCTGGAAAAACCACGACAATCAACATGTTGATAACTATCCTGAAACCGACCGAGGGCAAGGCCACAGTCTTGGGCTTCGACATCTCTAAACAAAGCAATGATGTTCGAAACGTAATCGGAGTTGTGCCACAAGAGTACACTGCTGACGAGGACCTGACCGCTTTCGAAAACATCCTTCTATGTTCTGACATGTATGGAATTCCGCGGCGTGTCGCAAAAGAGCGGGCGGGAGATCTGCTGAAGCTCGTTGAGCTGACCGAGTTCAAGGACAAGAGGGTTCAAACCTTCTCCGGAGGAATGCGCCGAAGACTCGAGCTAGCATGCGGCTTGATAAACAGGCCAAGGATACTCTTCTTGGATGAACCTACTCTGGGTTTGGATGTTCAGACTCGGACTGCGACATGGAACTACATCCGAAAGTTGAAGCAGGAGTATGGAATGACGCTTTTCATGACCACCCATTACTTGGAAGAGGCTGATTCACTTTGTGACCGTGTTGCAATAATCGATCATGGCAAAATAGTTGTGGTCGGTCCGCCTGAGGAACTGAAGCACGGTTTAGGCGGTGACATAATAACGATAAGCATCAAGGAGGATGCTGACGTCACCGAACTTGTCAGCACAATTGAGAACGTCAAAGATGTCAAAAAAGAAAATGGTTCATATCGAATCAAGGCTGAGATTGGGGAAGTTACCGCTCCATTCATCATAGAAGCGTTGAGGAACAAAGGTTACACCGTTTCAAAACTTTTACTGACAGAACCCACGTTGAATGAGGTCTACCTGGAATACACTGGCAAGTCCATGCGTGACGCAGAAGAGTCTCCAGAGGCTTTTCGCACGCAAAGAATGACAATGATGAAGGCTAGACGATGAGCGAGATAAACGGCAATTCCAAGAGCAAACTGCATGGCCTTTGGGCCTTGACTAATAGGGAGCTTAAGAAATGGTACAAAGCTCCTGTTATATTCACATTATCCATAATTCAGCCGATTCTTTGGATGGGTTTGTTGGGAAAAGCAATGAACATAGGTGCCATATTCTCAGGTGGGTCTTTCACGCTGCCTCAGCTGATCCCACCATTGAACCAGCAACAAACTCAACAGCTGGGAAGCTATTTTGCTGGTCTGCAAACAAGCATCATGCAGGGAGCGTTCAACACGACTGACTTCTTCTCGTTTATGGCCGTTGGTATTATCGCGTTTTCTGCCCTTTTCACAACGATGTTTAGTGGTATGTCGATCGTGTGGGACAGACGTTTAGGGTTCTTGAACAAGGCATTGAGCACACCCGTCTCTAGGGCAGTGATAATATTCTCCAAAGTCCTCTCAGCAACGTTGCGATCAATGTTTCAAGCAGGTCTAATAATAGTCATCGCTCTTGCATTAGGTCTCCAGTTCGGAGGAGGCTTCAACCCACTTTATATACTCGGCGTGTTTGCGATGATGTTCCTTTTATGCATAGGTTTGTCTTCGCTGTTTATTGCAATAACGATACGCTCGACAAGGATGGAGACTCCGATGGCCGTCATGAACCTGATTACACTGCCGCTCATGTTTGCCAGCAACGCGTTCTTCCCCACCAAGTTTATGCCTGATTGGCTGCAGACGGTTGCGAAGGTCAACCCGATGACGTACACGACGGATGCGGTGAGACAGCTTTTGATATTTTCGACCGATTGGGGTCAGGTCGGATTTGATTTCTTGTACGTTGGGGTATTCGCAGCCATAGTCGCGACGATAGGCATCGTGTTGTCGTGGAGATTCCTAAGCAAGTAGACACGCGACCTCAAAAACAGAGAGGATGATCTATTTGGAGACGATCGTTGAAGCCGTTGAATTGAAAAAGACGTACCTGTTAGGAAAGGTTCCCGTGAATGCGTTAGACGGCGTGAACTTGAAGGTTGATAGCGGTGACTTCCTCGCAATCCTCGGGCCTTCTGGAAGTGGCAAGTCTACGCTGTTGAACCTTATTGGAGCTCTGGACAAACCGACTGGGGGAAAATTGATGATCGAAGGCACTGATATCTCAACTCTCAATGACAATCAACTGACGGATCTCAGACGTCGAGTAGGCTTTGTTTTCCAATTTTTCAATCTTATACCACGTTTTACCGCAAGACAAAACGTCGAACTTTCGATGTCCATTGCAGACGTTGGAAAATCTGAGAGGATAAAGCGAGCCAATAGTCTGCTTGAAACTGTGGGTCTCAAAGATCGAATGGAGCACAAGCCTGCTGAGCTGAGCGGCGGTGAGCAACAGCGAGTCGCGATTGCACGAGCTCTGGCAAACGACCCGAAATTTCTGCTGATGGACGAGCCAACTGGAAATATCGATTCTAAGACTGCTATGGAAATTATGGGTCTTATCAAAGGATTGAACGAAGGAAATGGCGTGACGGTGATTATGGTGACCCACGATCAACGTTTGGCAAGTCAGTCGAAGAAGACTGTGATGATGCTTGATGGTTCGATTGTTCAGGAGACGGTGAACTAGAGTGAGAGCTCGAGATGTTTTATCCTATTCCTTTAGCGCGATAAAGTTGAGAAAGCTTCGCGCCGGCCTGACGACTTTGGGTGTGGTAATTGGCATTGCAGCAATCGTTGCTTTGCTCTCGATAAGTCAAGGTTTACAGAGCACTATTACTGCCCAGCTTGAAAGAGGATTTGCTACTGACACCTTAATAGTGACAGCAGGGGGAGGAGGCGGCTTCGGCATGGGTGGCGGTCTTGGGGGAGGAGGAGATTCAGGCTTCCAGTTGCTGGTGAGTGACACGCAAACGATCAATGGTCTGCCGAACGTCGATAGTTCAGTGGCGATAATGCAGAGAGTAGTGAATAATGTTTCGGTTGGAGGAACGAACAAGACGGGGACCGTGACGGGTGTTGACTTCGCTGGTTATCTGGATATTTATGGTGACACATTCAAGGCAAGCAATGGGACCATACCAATCCCCCCAGCCAATGACAGCATCGTTGTCGGAAAGCAGGTGGTTGACCCTCGCCTGAATGGCACAACGATTGCTGGCGTGAACGATCCTATTGGTTTCACTTGGATCAACGCGACTGCACGTCCGCCAACGACGATTACATTCTCTGGGCACATTTCAGCTGTACTCAACGAGATTGGGTCGTTCGGAGTGGGAGGGCCTTCAGATTCAGGCGTTTACGTTCCTATTAGCCAAGCCCAAATTCTGTTCGAGACGAACGAGTGCGACATGATAATTGTGAAGTTGAAGAGCAGCGACCAAGCAGTAATCGATAACGCTTCTAGCGCGATAAAGAACGCTTTCAGTGGCGAGGTTTCAGTCATCTCTGCGACCGCAGTGCTTGGAATAATCTCAAGCATTTTTTCCGTTATAGAACTGTTCTTGGGCGGTATCGCTGCCATATCTTTAGTCGTAGCAGGCATTGGAATAATGAACATAATGATCGTTTCTCTGATGGAGCGCACGAGAGAGATCGGCATACTCAAAGCGTTGGGAACGAAGAGTCGAACTGTGCTTCTGATATTCCTTTCCGAAGCAGTTATAATTGGAGTAATAGGAGGAGCAATCGGCATAGGTCTGGGATGGGTTCTGGCAAACGTCGTCGCAATAGTCTTTCGTGGAGGAGGAGCTTTTGCGGGAAATCAAGCCGCCGTAAACGGTGGAATGACAATAACCCCAATTCTGACGCCGACGGTTTTCCTCGGAGCAATGGCCTTTGGCATAGGCGTCAGCGTTATCTTTGCACTGTACCCAGCTTGGAGGGCATCAAAACTTAAACCCGTAGACGCTTTAAGGTACGAATAGGACAGCTTGTGCAAAGAGGCTTGAACGTTTGAGCAGGCTCTACCCAAATCGTCCTATTCTAGGCGTAGGAGTAGTGATTATTCGTGACGGCAAGATTCTTCTTGAGAGACGGAAGAATGAGCCAGGAAGAGGCAAGTGGAGCATTCCGGGTGGAATTGTAGAACTCGGAGAAAGTCTTGAACAAACTGTCGCAAGAGAGACCCTAGAAGAGACTGGTCTCTCAGTGAGTGATCCTGAACCGATTGATGTTGTCAATCAAGTCACTCTTGATGAGAATGGTAAAACAAAGTATCACTTCGTGATAATCGACTATTTTGTCAAGTTGAAGGGCGGAACACCGAAGGCCGCGAGCGACGCCGCGGAGTTGGTATGGGTTGCCTTTGAAGAAGTCGAAAGTAGAGACTTGACAAAGTCTTTCAGAGGCTTCTTTCAGAAGAACAGAGAAAGACTTGAAAAGATGAGCTCGGTGTAGTGAGGACGATGTTTTTTGAACAAGGTTCTAAGTGAAGAATAGCCTGGTCTCTCCCATTGTTTTGAGGTCGAGAGCTTTCACTTTGGCGACGACTGGAAAATCGCGTACAGCTTTTCCCAGTGCTAGGCAATAGTGAGGTGGTAAGTCTCGTGCTATCGACCTTACTGTCTCTGCGTCAACTCTGGCGGCTCTTGATACAACGTCAAGATCATGTTCATTCGTGAAGTTGAAGAGGAATATATTGTCGGCTTGGCGGTAGATGTTTTCTCGGATCGTGTCGGGCTGATTGGTTATGAATGTAGTGAAGATGCCGAAGTGTCTCATGCGGGTTACGATGTCGTCCCAGTAGGTTTCGCGCAAATAGAGGTGGGCTTCTTCTGCGAACAGGAATACTGCCTTGAGCTTATAGTTCGTGAGTGATTCGATTAATTTGCCAAGAATGTATTCAACGACAATCTGGCGGTCGATTGCAGAAGTGTTTCGTAGATTTATCACAATCGCGCCGCCTTCTCCATTTGCTTTTGACAGCGATTCGTCGAGTAGCGTGGCTTCAGCAATGTTATCCGTAAAGAAGCCGCAGTTTACGAGTGCATGGTACCGTGAGAAAAGTGCATCGCGGACATGCTGGTTGCAGTTCCAGTTGCGTATTGTCTCTCCCAGATCATTCAGTGTCAACATGTTTTTGTCTCGAAGTTCTTTCCAGATGCGTCGGAATTCGCGGGTGGAGGTGCCCGGCAGGTGCAGAGCGTGAACGAGGATGCCGAGCAAAATATGAAGCCCGACTTGTTTCAAGGCTACCTTGAAGTTTTGGGAGGGCGTCAAGACGTGTATCTTGTCGTAGTTGACGTTTCTTTTTCCGTCTGAGGTCATTCCTAAGCTCAAATATTCGCCGTTCAGGTCGAAAACGACGACGGTCGCTTTGTACTGGACGAGGTTTACCATTAGTAGTTTCGACAGGTGGGATTTGCCGGTCTCTTTCTTTCCAGTTATTATGTTTAGTCTCCCGTCCAGTGATGAGGCGTCTATGGTCAGCAACGATGAGTCTTTTGCTGTTCCAAGTGTTATCGGAAGTTTTCCGTTTGTTTTTGCGAGTTTGAAAAGCGTTGGAATTGGGAGTTTTTTTATTGTCGACTGCGAGCGAGATGGAAGCCAAGAACTGCTCGGGCTAAGACTGTCATCTTCAACCGTTGCACGGATTTTGCAGATGAGCAGGGTGGCGTCTTGAATGTACGTGATATGTGGCGCGATTTCCAGAGGATCGACATCTTCTCCTTGAATCAGTTCCCCGCCGTCGGGCAGACTTCGTAACAGTTCTTCCAAGACGCCCGGTATGGCTGCAAATTGAACGTCTATCACCTGAACGATAAGAGCTCTTCTTTCTTCTCCATCCTCAACCAGCAAGTAGTCGCCTTTTTCGACGGTCTCATTTGGAAAACTCAGGATCTGAACTATGTTCCCCTCTTTTCTGTAAAGCTTCATGAGTAGCTCTCTCCCCTCCCAAACGGGCCGAAAAGAAGCCTATGCATGTCCGGCCTATTGATCATTTTGAGCCCACAGTTCCGAGTGATAAAATGTTGCATGGCCAATACTTCGTTTGCCGTGAACGTGCAGAGAATGTGTGCAAGTCGAAGAGTTTCGGGATAACCCTGCGAAACGAGGTCGTTTCCAAGCAATTTTCCAACTGCTTCGATTCGCTGCTCGGAAGGGACCTCCCGGTCAACGTCAAGCCTGAAGGCCCAGTTGCTCTTGCCCAATTTGGCAACGTAAACCTCTCCTAGTGGAAGCATTGGTGCCTTGAGTTTCAGTCCCACAGTTTCGAGCAGATACGGAGGTCGATAATCTAGTGCAAGATCCGTGATGAGGCATCCATTGACTCTCAAGGTCGTCATTTTTGAGAAGGCCAGGACTGTGTTGCCTCTTTCTCTTCCCCTGCTCAGAATCTCACTCATACGCCGAATCGGTGTGTCGGCTGTTCCGGAGATTAGTGAACCGTCAAAGAGGATCACCCCATTGCTCACCGTTTTGGTCAGCATTGCCTGCAACCATCTCTCCAGAAGGCTTGCGATCCGCAACGGCATTTGGGCCAAGTTCGGTGCGTTCTGGTGAATTGGCTCACGCGTTGAGTTGAAGTACGATTTTTCGAGGGAGTTGTATACTTCTCGACGGTTTTCTTCTGTTATGTGGAATATGAAGGGGCCGATTCGCGTGTATCTATAGCTGTCGTTTTGCTTCCAGATGTTTGCTCCTCTGACTGCGATTACGATGCCCGCGTTTGTTTCGGCGATTTTCATCGTTGATGTGTCCGTAGCTGCGACGATTGTGCCTTTGTGAATGGGGTGGAGAAATATCGGTTCAAGCTTGAGTTTCAGCGTTTGCAAATGCTCTTCGATGCCGATTTGCTGAAAAACCTGTTGGTTCAGCTGAAGGAAGGGTTGTCGGGAACGCGATAGAGACTGCAGACTTAGCTGGGTGAATTGCTGCGGAAGAAGTGTGTCCATGTTTGACTGTGGAAAGTTATATTTCGGTGTTGTTGCAATAGGGTATTGTGCAATCACCAAGATTCACCAATAGCCAATTGTTTAAGGAAGACATATTTAAGTGTTGTGCATGTACAACATGTACAATACAATAAACAAGAGGGCGACTCGTTGACAGAGAAGGAAAGCAAACCGCCAATCCGGCTAAAGATGAAAATAGGCGAGTTGGAATTCGAAATAGAATGCCAAGAGGACCAACTGCAACCGACTGTTGACAAGATTCTTTCGACGGTCACCGATAAACTGAAGGAAATGCCGTTCATCGCCGAGAGGTCAGCATCTGCGCCTAGGGCAGAAACATGTAAGGGCGTGATTCAGAAGTTATGGGAAGAAGGCTGGTTTGCCGCTCCAAAAGGTTTGAGCGAGGTGCACAGTGAGTTAGCAAGACGCGGTTTCCATTATGACAGGACCGCAGTGGCTCACGCTTTAATTGATCTCGTAAAAGAAGGGATCCTTACAAGGGAAGGAAGGCCAAGAAGATATCAATATACACAGAAAAGGCCACCCAGTTAAAGCTCGGTTCCTTGTTCGAGTTTACGAATCCATTTTTGTTCTGATCTTCGGGAGAATGTCCTTTTGCATCTGAACTAGTCCAAAAGTCGTAATCTTGTATTTTTCATCAGCAGTTCGTGTAGCTATCTCGTTTTTCACTAGTTCGCCTAAGCGCGTGCTTGTAATTTTGGCGTCCTTACCAAGTTTCGCCTGCAATTCGTCCTTAAAGAGCCCATCACTTTGAACTTTACCCAATTGGAAACCTATGTGGTTGGCAAGCAGCAACAGTTCAAGAGTCTCGTTGTCGGTCAGCTTGTTCCTTGGAAATAGTACGTAAGGGCCTTCTTCTGCAAAGGCGATCAACCCGTCGCTTTCTTTGATGATTGTTTGCAGATCAACTTGTAACGTGAGTCTTTTCGCGGTTTCAAATGAAGGAAGAATGTTGCTGAAGAATTTGTTCAATAGAAGCCAAACTTGTTCCGGGCTTCCTGAAATGGTTTCTTCAAGATTACCATGTTTTACGTGAACCGTCATTTGGTTGGGCTGTTCGGTCAACCCATCCTACCTCTAAGTTTGGCTAAAACTTCATCTTCAACCCATCTTTCGCCTTGTATGGTCAGTTTGAACTCGGGTCTAGACGGGTCTGGTTTGAATACTTGTCCCCTCTTGGTCATCTCGTTCAACCGCGCTGGAACCATACATTTGATTCCGCTTGACTCCAGGAGTCTTTGAATCTGAGCTGCAGTCCTTTTTTTCTCTTCTGACGCATACAGTGTCAGACCTATTGCTTCGTAATGGGTCAGGTCTTCGTGAGCTATTATGACAGGGCCTTCCGTCGTGGATTCGATTATACCCTTCAGCTGGGCACCCGAAGGTGTCAAGCGTGTTGAGACGAGTTCTGACACTTTTTCCATGAAACCTTCTGGAAAACTCTCTAGAGTTCTGAGGACTTCTTGAGGATTTTCGCCCTCAATAGTGATTTCGCCAAAGGGCGTTTTTATCCTGACTTCAACTTTGCTCATTCGACTTCTCCTTTTGAATGAAGGGCTTCCTTTTCTGCTAGGATGTAAACGTATCCGGCGTTGGTGTTCCATCGCCTGATCTTCCCTTTCTTCACCAAGTCCATCAATACTCCTCCGAGTGTACGAGGTGACTGTTCTGAACCATTTGCCTTCAGTGCCTCATCAAGCTCGTCGATGGTGCGTGGGCGCCATTTTCCCCAGTCAGTCTCGAGAATTCGCAATACTGCCTCATCGAGTCTTCCTGAAGATTGTATGTGTGGATATTGTTTGGAGGTTTTCTGTGGGCCAGCGGTTTCCGTCTTGACAGTCAACGTGGCAACTTTCCTGGGCTTGATCTTTTCAAAAGCTTTGTCGATGTCTACTACAAGGTTTGGGAGGTTCTTGATCGTGTTTAGCACGTCTCCATAGTTGCCATCGATCTCAATTTCATAATCTCCTGTCTTCAGTCGAAAAGTAAAATTCTCATGTTGTCCTTTAGTTAATCTATCTGGCACTTTCATCCCGTGATATAGGAATGGTGAAACTGCTTTTAGGATTTGCGCACACGTTCGTTTCTCATATGCAGTTGTGCTGCGTATTCCCTGGGTCACTCGAGTAACGATGAAAGCGGAGTAATGATTCTCGATATGTGTCGGTTTTCGATA
>Ga0299915_10000542_pt1 | contig 28311 bp, 21 predicted proteins | sample RVTome_13_FD_200263 | JGI IMG/M metagenome (GOLD analysis project Ga0299915, IMG submission 200263) | Soil microbial communities from uranium-contaminated site in the Upper Colorado River Basin, Wyoming, United States - RVT92D227 (version 2) ...
AATCCCAAATATTGATTGCCCCTTCATAAAACCTTTCCCTCGCTGAACCCAAAACAAGAACTAGAAAGGTGCATGATATTGCATAGACCAAAAAAGGACGAATTTGAAAAAGAACACAAGCATGATCAGCTTATAATGTTCGCGTGCTTCTTAGCCAGCGCGTTGATAGGATATATCCTAACACACCACGTGGCATTGTTCGGCGTTTAAGCGTTCTGCACTTTAACCGTCTCTACTTCTTTTACCCATGGCGCGGGCAATGCTTGGTCCTTGAACCATTGAAGCATTTCTTCCGCAATTGCACTGTTTGAACTTGTGACGCTTGCGTCAACCAATTCAACAGTGATAACAGCCTTCTTTCCCATCTTAACTCCTCCTCAATCCCACAGCAAGCCAGCTTTCGTTATTAAGCGATGTTTCCTTTCTTTACCTATTCAATACTCAGATTCCGACAATGACACAGAGAGCGGTTTCAAGCATCCGCCCAACACTCTCCAAGCATTAATTCAGAAAACTTTAAAACGCTTACCCGCTTCTGATTTTGTAGCTCCCAACGCTGCGTGCCGAGGTAGCTCAGCCGTTCTGCTATGTATGCATTTAGCTTTTTTGAGGGTTTGTTTAGATAGTGGGTTCTCTGCTGAAGAAGCCAAGATTTCAAATAGAAGATAAAGACTAACAAAATCTGTGCCAGATGCTACAAAACCTATTATAGAAATCAGTCCCGGGTTATGCGAGTTAGCTGGAGCCATAATTGGCAATGGCAACTTGTGGACGGACGGATCGAGATATAGAGTTGAAATAACTGGGCATCCCCAGCTTGACAAGGAGTATTTCAATTACCTCTCCAATATTTCACATCGTTTATTCAAAAAGAAGCCATACCCATTGCGCGTACACCAAAGGGGACTGAGGTGGAGACTTCAGTCTAAGGCGGCTTATTTTTCACTTTTAGAGCTGGGGCTCCCCGCAGGTAAAGGAAAATCCCACAAAGTAACAATACCCGATATAATCCTGCAGGAAGGATGGGATTTCGCTAAATGGACAGTGCGTGGCATCATGGACACTGACGGAACCCTGTTTTTCAGCAAGAAAACCTATGACAAACCCATTTATCCAACAATTGAAATCAGAACTTGCAGCAAAATGCTGGCAAACCAAATGACCACAATTTTACAACAAAACGGTTTCAGAGCCCGACTCCGCGGTAACAAAACAGAGGGCTATCATGTAGCTCTATACGGCCCCAAAATGCTGGAGTGTTGGATGAAAGAAATAGGTTTTTCCAATCCTAAACACATAAACAAAATTCAGGCACGGAAAACGTTTATATGAAAAAGATTAGTTGCTTAAGAAAGCAGTTGTATATGTGCCGAGGTAGCTCAGCCTGGGAGAGCGCTCGACCCAGTTACTTTGCGTGACTGAGGGCGAAGCTGAAGACCGAGTCGTCGCCGGTTCAAACCCTGCCCTCGGCACCAATCCACTCTTATCAGAATCCTTGTGGCAGGTTTCCCAAAACGCCTTTAAGCGAAGACACTTCTTCTCTAGCGACATGATGGGGGACAGAGGTATGACTGACTGGCAGGACAGGGTTGGAACTCTATCCGAAGAGAAAGACCTTAATTTTTGCTTCACTCTTGCAAGAAGTGGCACGGTGAGCAAACGTTCAAGCCATCTTGAGGATTTCTTCCCTTTAATAGAGCATGCATCTATCGCGTGGTTAGATGTTAAAGTGGGCGACTTTGAGAAGGAAGTCGTAGAAACAGGGGTCAAAGTCGGCTTTTCAGAATTGCTAATAAAACAACTGCTGACAAGACTGGGGGATGGAACGCGTTTTCAGGGTGGCTATGAGGACTATAACACTGAGATGGGTTTGCTCCTTCCAGCAATTAGTGTGAAGGGTTTTGACATTACGATAAATCCAGTACTTATGCTTCTTAAGAAGAACCTCATATTGACAATACGCAGCAAAGAAACTCACGTTTACCGCAATTTACACCGTTATGCGGAAGCTTTCTTGAAGAGACTTCCACCGAACCTCAAGCAGGTCGATTGGCTAACGCTGATGCTCATCCGCATCATAGATGAAAACAACGAAAGGAATTTCGAGCAGCTTCAGGAGATAGATAAGGGCAGTGAGGACCTAACTAAAGATCTTCAGAGCGACAACATTGTGCCCAGCGCAGTCGGCGATGAGATATACCAGATGAAGCTCACACTCGTAAGATATCTTTCATGCCTCTGGGGGACTTCGGATACGCTTAATTCACTTCGCTATGGTGACGCCGACCTCATGTCTGATGACGATCAAGTGCTTGATAAGATAAGCATTTTGATAAGAGAAGTGCGTGACCAGCTAAGCTTGGCTGAACACCTATCTGAAATTCTTGCGTCTGGGCTTGAATGTTTACAGTCAATACACAATAATCAACTGCAGGACAGGAATAACCTGCTCCAAGATAAGAATAACAAGTTAGCAGACCGCAACAACAAACTGCAAGAAAAGAATAATTTACTCCAGGAAAAGAATAACAAGTTGCAGGAATACAGCAATCGGTTGGCGTTACTTAACAACCGATTAGCAGTACTCAACAACAGGATCACGCTTCTCGCTGGATTTCTTGCAATCCTCAGCGCAGGATTTATCGTGCCAAATACAATAGCCACTGTGATGTCCCAAACTAACATATTCGTATTCAGTCCAGCGGACATGGGCTGGTATCTCGCGCTCATTTTGGCGTCCACTATTGTTACGATCATAGTGGTTTGGTTGTGGGTGAAGAGGAAAGGTCTGCTTCCGAAAACAACAGAAGAGAATGGAGAACGTCTTATTTCCGATGCTGAAAAAGAGCGCGAAATTGCGACTTGACTACTAGCAAGCAGCCCATTTGAACACTAACGGAATCTGCTAATCATAACGCTTGCCTCGTTCCCATTCTGCGTAACAGTCCGAGATTTGTTACCAACTGTCTTTAGTCCAAACCCTGCCCTCGGCACCACAACAACATTTTGAATAAATCTTTCAGTAGGGCAAGATTTCCAAGTTCTGAATGTACACGCCCAGTTGTCTCGTATCTGATGAAGTTGCATTAACCTCTGCTGGAACAACAGTCTGCTTAGCGCTGAACGACAACTCGTTAATGCCTGTTCTGAAAAATCCCTGCGTTATAACCGTCTCTTGCTCTTTAGAGAATAACTGAATATTACCCATCCATTCCCCGTTGAGAGAAACACTCAGAACAACACCTGGATAATCCGTTCTCACCGTGAAGTTCAAGGTGCAATACTGATTCGACGAACTATACACCTTAACGGTAGCGTTGCGTTCCATCCACCTGGTCGGAACCAAATCTTCCTCTTCCAAATTCCACCAACCGCTCGCCACAAATGCGAACGTCCCGTTGATAGTCTGAGCCTTGACCTCGTAAGCCACAATTCTTTCGTCAGTATAGACAGGCATTCCCATCAGCGAATCCAGATAGGAAACCATCGTCCTGAAGCATGTACTGTTCATGAAATCTCTGTGAAGAACAACATACTTCACACCAAAAAACTTGAACGAATTGATATTCGTCAGGTTTACGTCCTGTAAAATGATATCAGTTGCTTTAGTCAAGTTCTCGCCGCTCAAAACATTCAGTGTTTGCCTAATGAGCGGAATAGCCTGCTGCAACATCGCGTTCTCAGGCGAACTCCGAGATATCGACCCGCCTACCAGCGGCTTCTCCGAAACCGTACCGTAATACATGTAACGATTGTTCGATTGATAAGTTTGGGGAAGATCCAGCACTGAAAAACTACCATCCATGGCTGCTAATGTACGGTAAAATTCTGGAACCGAAGTATCCTCAACAGTCGGATAAGGCAGCATATTATTCTCAACCATGAAAGCAGTAGACAGTGTAATTAGAAAGACTAAAACAAGAATCCTGCCATGTTTAAGTTTGCCAATCTGCATGTTTGCCTGCTTTATTGCAATCGCAGATATCACTGATAAGCACAAAGTAGCCATAACGATAAACCTGACGGGCGCGCGGAAAACGGGAAACACGTAATACAAAACCAATTCTGGCAACGGAATGTTCACGTGAAAAACCGTGAAGGAAACAGAACCCATCACATGAAGCATCGGACCTAAAGACAGAACTATAAAAGCAAGTGCAGTGAGAAGCCAAAACCTAACGGACCTTTTCAGCTTAACAGCAGCGTACACTGCTAATGCCAAGACAGTGTATCCCACGTACGCGACCCCTTCGATTGGAAACAGGGGACTGCTTGAAAAACTCGAAATCACACCTCCCGTCAAACCGCCAAAGAAAAGGTTCCGACTGTTAGGCGTTAAGAAAGCCAACAAATCAGCAGACAAAACCACTGAATCCCCCGGTGAAGAGATAGCATAATCATATTTACCGCTGAAAAGACCAAACACAGTCGGCGCCAAAAAAAGCAATAATACCCCAGCAGAGACAGCGGTCATGCTTCCAAGCCTAATCAGAAACTCGACGAAACCCTCCTTACTCGAGATCGACTGGTAAACCACGAAAAAAACAGTCAGCATTCCCAGAAAAAACACATACTGCAAATCTGCCGTCAAACCCGACAAGACCAAAAAAGCCGCAGCGAGAAAGACATTTTTGAACGATTTTTCTTGCCTCATCTTCAACAAGAAAAGTACGTAGAACGGAATCCATTGGACGGAGACTAAATTCATGTGCTCAAGAGCCCGCGCAAAATGGTAGGCGCTAAATGCGAACACTAATCCCCCGAAGAAAGACGCTTTTTTGTCCCCAGTTATGTGATGCGCAAGACAGTACGCTCCGTAACCCGCCAATACGAATGACAGTATCACTATGAGGTTATAGGTGAAGACAAGCCCAAATGCAAGTTGAAATGGAATCGTCAGAAACCCTGCGCCTGAACTCAGAGAGTGAAAATAGAGATCAGCCCCATACGGGTAATACAAGTGGTCAGTGACGTAGGGGCTAGATAAGCTGAGCGTGCTGCGTTTAACCCACCAGAGATTCCATAAGCCTTGATAGCCGTCGCGGCCGCCGCCAATCAGGCTTGAACCAATGTTCAGTACCGAGAATGGGCAAAGCAGAATCAATGTCAAAATCAGGTACACCCCTAAGACGGGAAGTTCTTTCCAAGACTTTTTGAATGCTGTTCGAACGGCATTTTGAAGCCTGATCATGCTATCTAAGTTGAGGCGTAGAAAGATAAGATTTTGGCTAAAACCTTTGCAAAAGCTGAGGCAAAGAACAAGCTACGTCAGTGTCACGTTGCGTTCTGTTTGACTTTGAATATCGAAACTTCATTGTTTCTGAACACTAAACTGAAGAGTGATTCGTTAGACAAGCGCAGAATTGATTCCTTGTCGCGGGCAATTACATAAGATACGTTCCACTCTTGAATCTCGGTTTTATAGTTGAAAAAAGTGAGTTGCAAGTCTGAGGTTTCGAAAAGGTATGTTTGCGTGTTGTTAAAGATGAGCTCCTGAAGATAGCTGGTCTGTACGTTTGCGTCGTAAGGTTGAATTTGGCTCAAACCAACGAAGAATCGTATTTGAGCTGTAGATTTTCCTTCCAGATGGTAGACGAGCTCATAGGAATCGGGGTTTTCTCGCATTAGAACGCTTGTGCCGAGTGTGTCTTCGGGAAATATTATTTGGCTCAGTACTTGCATGCTTGTGTCTACGGCAGCTATGCTGTTGGCGTATTGAATTGGTGGACCTCTCTGCTGATAGTAGAAGTGAAGCCAGTCGAAAGAGCTGCCTTGGATTTTTGTTTGAAGCGTTATTGATACTTCAGCAAATCTCGTTTCTCTGTACAGGGTGGTCTCTTCTATTATGGTGAACAGCGAGTTTTCTCTGGTTGCGAGAAATGTTGCAGAGTTCGAGTCACCTTCAACGTCTGTGCTCACTATGGGAATTTGGGAAAAGCTTTGGTATGAAGGGGTGGTCCCATTTCTGTATATGAAGTCTGTTTCGCCATCCCTGAAAGAGAAGAATTCGTAGGGTAAGTACGAACCATTTATCCACGCTGAAAACTCGTGGTTATTCGCTGAATCTGAGTCATCTTGGCTGATTCTTATCAGCCCGTTGTCTATGAAGTGGTTCAAATCTAAAATGTTTGCAGCCACTTTTGCGACTTCAAATTCGTGAGCAAGTATCATGTTTTGCGGTTCTATCGCGCTCAGGGTGGGTCTTTGAGAAAATCCTGAAACCCACCAGCCAAAGTTGGCGTCCGCCACGCAGATCGAACCAGGAGTGGTGTTTGCTTTGATCCACTCTATTGCTTCATATCCTTCTTGGGTCATTACTTGGTAGAAATTGGTGAGGGCGATTCCCACATTTGGTGCTGCAAAGAGAGGCGTAAGGAATATTGTGAGCAAAATAATGGTGACGGCGAAGACTGAGGTTGCTTTCCATTTGGCTGGATTATGAAAAGGGAGTAACTTTGGGCGGCTCGTTTTCATGCCGAATCCTGTTTTTCTGGTTCTGCTCATCAGCTTTCCAAGAGCACGTGAAAAAATGCTGGAACCTAAGTTGATCATTAATGCTATGCCTATGATCGCTGGCAAGACGAGGAAATATACGAACCGCGCATACACCAAGTAAACGCCTAATAAGTAAGCTTGCGTCATCAGAGCGGGGACTATAACCCACGCTGCAGATAGAATTGCCTGGATTGTGAAGAATTTCCCTTTGTATACTTTTGAAAGAAGAAAGAAAAGGAGCATTGGGACTAGGCTGAGGTAAACAACATTTACAGAAACTAGGTTTGTTTCAAGCAATGCTTCTCTTATCGTTGAGATGGGATTGGTGACAGTGCCTTCTGTGCCGAAATATGTGGGGACAGCACTGAGCAGGTATGGTGAAACGATTAGGATGCCGAGGAGTATTGGCGATAACCAGTAAGCGACTTGGCTTCGTATCTGATTGTTCTTCCTGCCAAGAAGGGCTGCGGCAAAAAGAGTGATCAATGCTATTGCTGCAAAAACTAATGCGCTGAATATGTGTGTTAAGAACATGCTTCCCACCAAGAGTGAGCCTGTGGCGAGATAGGTGTATTTTGAGAATCTGGAACGCTGAAGGAACCAATAGAAAATGACGGGGATTAGCATCAGAGTTATCACGTTTGGATAGCCACCCCATATCAAGATGGCAATATCGCTGCCGCAAAATGCAACAAGCGCTGCTGCTATTAGCGGAGTTGATTTGCCCCATGCAGCCCTAACAAACAGGAAGGCTGTTGCGGCAATTAGAGCAGAGAATAACGATGCAACAATTGACTGCGCCAAGTAGTCTGGCAACCCAGTCATTTCTATTACTGCGATAGTGAAGATGTGGAAGCCAGGGTTGGTTGCGGAGACTCCGCCGCCCATATGATAGAGGTTTTGAAAGAATCCTCCTCCGTTTGTAATTGATTTTATTACGCTTTCATGGAGGCCCATGTCCGATCCTGGTGGGTAGGTGTTCCAAGTCAACAGCGTGAATCTGTACAAGAATGCAAGAACGAGGATGAGCAGCAGCAGAATGTTCTGACGTGATTTCGTGAGCATTGTTGTCTCTTCCGAAAGGTACATTGGTATACTTGATTAGTGGGAAAGGGAATAATTATTTTTCGGGTTCAAAATTACGATGAAAATGAAGTTAGAAAATTAGCATATAAATAGCACTCTTGGGTACTTGGCAGCAAATAAACCGTTTTGAGCAAAGCTTATAGGCTTTTGCAGCAGTACTATTAACTCGGGATTGAAGCGAGTGAAAAAGTTTTCAAGGAAAACTCGGATCATGACCGCTTTTGCAGTTGCTTTTCTTGTTGGTCTTGCTTTTCAGTCTGTGTCTGTTTGTGTGGAAGCTCAATATTACCAGCTGTATACGCTAACGGTGACGATGAGCGAGGCAGGCGCGGGCACCGTTTCACCTACATTTGGAAAGTATGGTTATGGAGAAACGGTAAGGGTCACGGTGGAAACGAATGCTGGTTTCTTGTTTGACGGATGGTACTTGAATGGAGAGTATCAGGGAAAGTTGTCTACGATTTACGTTACCATATACGGCGACAGTGTTTTGAATGCTGTTTTCAGCAAACGAGAAGCCAAACTAACGATTACGGTTAACCCGGAGGTTGGAGGTAACACTGCGCCTCTGCCGCAAGTTTGGTACTACGATTATGGAATCAGTGTTCAAGTGAAGGCTTATCCGAATGCGGGTTACGTTTTTGATGGTTGGTATTTAGATGGCTTGTATAAAGGGTTAGACGTTAATTTGGGGGTTCTTATGACGAAAGATCATCAATTGGACGCGTATTTTGCCACTCCGGATGCGGTTCAACCTAAACCTAATGATACGCGGGTTCCGTCGTTTCTTGCTTTGTCCTGCAAGAGTTCCGCATCGTTAGCTCACTTTTACGCTCAGATTGAAGGGTATTTAATGGGAGGCAATGATAGTGGCGGCGTCGTCTTACCGAATATTCCAGTATTTTTCTCGTACAGCGTAACGGGTGGCAGAGATTGGATTCCACTCACTTCAGTGAATACTAACGACAGAGGAATCTTCTCGGTCACGTGGATGCCGGCTGTGACGGGAAACTATATGATACAAGCCGTCTGGGATGGGGATGAAACTTATACGAATGCGACAACTGTGGTTAATTTTGCAGTGGAAAGCTTCCAAGCGGAAACTGTTTTTTCAGTGACTTCAAACTCGACCTTATCGCAGCTCAGCTTTAACTCTAACAGCAGCGAGTTGAGTTTTAGTGTAACAGGGGCATCTGGAACAACAGGGTACGTGAACTTGTACGTTCCGAAATCGCTCATAACAGACGTTTCTGATCTAAAGGTTTACTTAGACCAGACGCAGTTGACGTATACTTACCTGGATAGTGGAGATTCTTGGTTGGTTCTTTTCAATTATGAGCATAGCACGCATGCGGTCAAGGTTGATTTTGCAGGCAAGGCTGCGGGTGCAGATAATCTCTGGGGCGGTTTTCTTCCTTTGGGCTTGGCAGTAGTCGCTGTGGTAGTAGTCGCGATTGCTTTGGTTCTTTTAGTTCGAAGAAAGAAATCAAAAGCCGTCTAACTGCTTAACTCCATTTCTTTCTCGAAATTATCTATCTAACTCTTAGTCAGAAATGGTTGCCATCTCGACTTATCTCAGGTTAAAATCCTGCCCTCGGTATCACAACACCGTTAGATAAGCCCTAGGCACTTCTTATTTTCGTTTTGAATCATGGTAGTATTTTTCTATTCCGCCGAACCCGAGTTGCTTGTTTTTCTCAGTCATTTTCACGAAGTATTTCAAGCGCTTTCTGAACTCGTCGGGTCGTTTTCTTGTTCTGTCGATGAATGCTATGCGGATTCTCTGGTACTCAGGCGAGAATTTCTGATAGTTTTCCCATGCTACCTTGTTGGCTTCTATTTCCTTCAAAATATCAGAAGGCGCTACAAATTCTGTACTAAAGGTGTCTCCGAGTGTTGCCCGCACCGACTCTATAACTTTGCCTTGTTGCAGAAGTTTTGCTAATCTCTCCTTGTTCGCTTGAGAATATTCGCTTCGGGGGTTCCGAGGAGAAAACCGCTGGGCGTAGAAAACATCGTCAACTCTTTTTGTGGTGCTATCAATCCAGCCAAAACACAGCGCTTCCTCAACCGCATCGTTATAGGGTATCCGAGGCTTGCCGCTTGCTTTTTTCGCGAACAACAGCCAAATCTCCTTTTCACTATCATAATGCTCTGCAAGCCAGCTGCGCCAAGCTTTCTGGTCAGTAACGTAAAGTGTTTTGCTGATTTTCACAAGAACACCTTAAAACAAAAAAGAGGGAAGTGAAGAAAGCTAATTTATCCCTAAAATGCCCAGCAAATTGTACTGCACAATTAACGCCGCGAACAACGAAGAAACCAACGACATCACCGTAATCATCGTGTTCAACGAAGGACCAGCAGTATCCTTGAACGGGTCACCAACCGTATCGCCAACCACAGCCGCCTTATGCGCATCTGAGCCTTTACCACCGTGAACGCCAGTTTCAATGTACTTTTTCGCGTTATCCCATAAACCGCCAGCATTAGACATCAAAAGCGCCAACAGCAAACCAGAGAATATGCTGCCTACCAAGTAGCCGCCCAGCGCTTGGACGCCGCCTACGAAGCCAACCACAAGAGTCACAACCAACGTTATAACACTCGCAGGCAGTAACTCGCGCAGCGCACCTGTCGTGGCGATGTCAACGCATTTCGCGTAGTCAGGCTTCACGCCTTCTTTGCCTTCTCGCAAGCCTGGAATTTCTTTGAATTGCCTTCGGATTTCCGCAATCATTCTTTCAGCATTGCGTCCAACGCCGAGCATAAGCAGAGCCGAGAACAGCGCGGGCATTCCTACGCCTATGAGTGCGCCCATTAGCACAATCGGGTTCATGACGTCGAAGACCACTGGGTGCCCAGCCTTTGCAGCGATTTCTTGGAACGTCGCCAACAACGCAATCACAGTTAAGCCTGCGGCACCTATTGCAAAGCCTTTCGTTATTGCCTTAGCAGTGTTACCAGCCGCATCCAACTCGTCGGTTATGCGTATTACTTCGTCGCCTAATCCTGCTTGCTCAGCGATTCCTCTAGAGTTATCGACTATTGGACCGTATGCGTCGTTGGAAATTATCATGCCTACGATTGAGAGCATGCCTAAAGCTGCCAAACTGATTCCGAACAGGGCGTATCCCGCTCCAAGCGGGGCACATAGATAGTATGCAATCGCTGACGCGACGCCTATTCCGATTAGCGGTGGGACAACACTCTGCAGCCCGTAAGAGAAGCCGGTGATTATGGTTGTTGCAGCTCCAGTTTTTGCTGCTTCAGCGGTTTTCATAACAGGTTTCTTGTCTTCGGATGTGAAATAGTCAGATGTTGTGCCGATGACTATTCCAGCGGTTAAGCCGACTACTGCAGCGCCCCACAGTTGTAGTGGATATTTAAGGTGGTACGAGGCAACGAATGCCATTGCTAAGAATACTATGCAGGTAGCGTAGGTTCCCATGTTGAGTGCTTTGCCCGGGTTGCCTTTTACTCCTGTTCTCAGCGTGAACGCGCCGATGATGGATGCAATGATGCCGAGGCCTGCGAAAACCAAAGCGATCTCCACGAACCCTAGTGCAACACCTAGAATCATTACAGCTGCGGTGCTGGCTATGTAAGAGTCAGCCAAATCAGCGCCCATTCCCGCGACGTCGCCGACGTTGTCGCCTACGTTGTCAGCTATTACCGCGGGGTTTCTCGGGTCATCTTCAGGAATGCCTAACTCGACTTTTCCAACGAGGTCAGCGCTTATGTCTGCCGTCTTAGTGAAAATTCCTCCGCCCGCTTTTGCGAAGAGTGCCAATCCGCTTGCGCCGAAGCTGAAAGCTAAGATTGGTGGCACTCCCATGTCTGCGGGCATGCCTGTGATGCCGTAGACAACGCTTATTCCAAGCAGGGAGAACCCGACCACTGCGAGGCCCATGACTGCGCCGCCGCGGAATCCTATTGGGAATGCCTTGTTCAAGCCGCCGCGTGCTGCGTAAGCTGCTTTCGCGTTTGCTTTGGTGGCGATGTCCATTCCGAAGTAGCCAGCCAGCGCCGAGCAGAAAGCGCCAAAGAAGTATGCAAGCGCTAAGCTTAAGTTTTGTATGGGCTTAGCGTTTGTCCAGACGGGTTGTGGCAGTAAAAGTCCGATTAGCATGCCGACGACTATTACGAAGATTGCCAGTATCTTGTATTCCTTTTTCAGGAAGGCATTTGCGCCTTCTTTGATGGCGCCGGATATTTCGCGCATTCGTTCTGTTCCAGAGTCTTGTTTGTTGACGTAGTAGTAGAAGTAAAGTCCAGCGAGGATTGAGATTGCTGCGGATATTGGTGCTATTAGCCATGGTTCAAACATTTCTTTTCAACCTTGCCTGTTAGTATTTTTTTAAATTGCGGGGGAGTTTGTGGGAACTTGCTTATTAGCCTTTGTTTTTCTGCAAAGCGAAGGAAAAGATTAAAACCACAGTACTTGAGAATAAGGGAATTTAATTGCTAAGTAACTGAGGGGAGCGCAAATGTCCAAGTCTTGGCACAATGAGAAAATTGATGACGTCCTGCATGAATTGGATGTTACGCATGAAGGATTAACCTCGCAAGAAGCTCAAGAACGAGTGAAGAAATACGGTTACAACGAGTTAATCGCTAAGAAACGCAAATCCGCGTTTAGCATGTTTCTCGGCGAGTTTAAGGACATTTTCATAATTCTCTTGATTGTAGCTACGATTCTCTCCGCTGTCATCGGGTATTACGATGTGCTTACTGGCGAAGCTGAAGGCGTTATGGAGGCTATGGCTGACGCGATAATCATAGGCGCCATCGTTATTTTGGTTGCCGTGACTGGTTTTGTTCAGGAGTACCGCGCTGAAAAAGCAATAGAAGCTATGAAAAAGTTGACTGCGCCTAAAGCGCGTGTTGTTCGAGATGGGCAAGAGGTGATTATACCTGCTAAGGAGATTGTGCCAGGCGATATTCTTGTTTTAGAATCAGGTGATCAGGTTCCTGCGGACGCGCGGATTATTGAGGCAATTGAGCTGAAGGCAAGTGAGGCGGTTTTGACTGGGGAGTCTGCGCCTGTGAATAAGGATGTTGCGCCTGTGAAGAGTGACGCTGGGATTTCTGAGCGTCGTAATACGTTGTTTACGGCGACGCATGTTGTTTATGGACGCGGAAGAGCTGTTGTAACTACTACGGGTATGAACACGGAGTTTGGTAAGATTGCTGAGATGGTGCAGTCAGCTGAGGAAGAAGAGACGCCTTTGCAGAAGAAGTTGGACAAGTTTGCCAAGAAAATAGCCAAAGTTGTGGTGGCTGTTTGTGTTCTTATTTTTGCTCTTGAAGCGTTTGATGTTGTTGCTTCTGGAGTTTTTAACATTAATGGTTTTATTCAGGCGTTTATGTCGTCGATATCTCTGGCTATATCTGCTGTTCCAGAAGGGTTGCCTGCTATAGTGACTGTGGCGTTGGCTCTTGGGGCGAGGGAGTTTGCGAAGCGGAATGCTCTTGTTCGTAAGTTGTCTTCGGCTGAAGGTTTGGGTGCTGTTACAGTGATTTGTTCGGATAAGACTGGGACTATTACTAAGGGTGAGATGACTGTGCGTCAGATGTATGCTGACGGGAAGTTGTTTGAGGTTAGTGGTGTGGGTTATGAGCCGAAGGGCGAGTTTAAGTTGGGTGGTGCTGTTGCGAAGCCTGAGGGCGACGCGGAGCTTCTGCTTAGAGTAGGTACTTTGTGTAATAATGCGCAGTTGCGGAAGAAGGAGGGGCAGGAGTCTTGGGAGATTTTTGGTGACCCAACAGAGGGCGCTTTGATTGTAGCCGCTGAAAAAGCTGGGCTTGGCAAGAAAGAGTTGGATGATGCTTATCCGCGTGTTCGTGAGATACCGTTTACTTCTGAAAGGAAACGTATGACTACTGTGCATAAGACGCCGCAGAACGATGTTGTTGCTTATGTGAAGGGTGCGCCTGAAACGATTCTGGAAATTTGTACGCATATGCTTGAGACTGGGAAAGAAGTGAAGTTGACGCCGGCGAAAGTTAGCAAGGTTTTGCAGGCGAACGAGCAGTTGGCGAGTAATGCTTTGCGTGTTCTCGCTATGGCGTATAAGCGGTTGCCTGGTGCTGCGGAGAAGTTTGCGGATGATGCGCTTGAGAAGGATTTGGTTTTTGTGGGTTTGCAGGGGATGATTGATCCGCCGCGGGAAGAGGCTATCAACGCTAATAGGGTTTGTCAGAAGGCGGGGATAAGGACTGTGATGATTACTGGCGATCATAAGTTGACTGCGGTGGCTATTGCTAAGGAAGTTGGGATTTTCAGAGAGAACGATTTGGTGCTGACTGGTGTTGAGTTGGACAAGCTTGGTGACACGGAGTTTGCGCAGGAAGTTGAGAAGGTCAGCGTGTATGCTCGTGTGTCGCCTGAGCATAAGCTGAAGATTGTGAATGCTTGGAAGAAGAACGGGCATATTGTGGCTATGACGGGCGACGGCGTGAACGATGCACCAGCCATCAAGGCGGCTGACGTGGGCGTTTCAATGGGTATAACGGGCACTGATGTTACGAAAGAGGCTTCGGATGTGATTCTTACTGATGATAACTTTGCTACGATTGTGAAGGCTGTGGAGCAGGGTAGGGTTATTTATGATAATATTCGTAAGTATGCGCGTTTCTTGATTGCGTGTAACTTTGATGAGTTGTTGGTTATTGGTGGGTTTGCTATTCTTGGGGGGCTTTTTGGTCCTGAGATGTTTCCGTTGCCGTTGTTGCCTGCGATGATTTTGTGGGTGAACTTGGTTACTGATGGTGCTCCGGCGGTTGCGTTGGCTACGGATCCGCCTGATGTGGATGTGATGGATAGGCCGCCTAGGAAGCCGACTGAGGGTATATTGCATGGTATGGGCAGGTTCATTGTGCTGTCGTTCCTGCTTCAGGCAATTGGAACAATTCTGGTGTTCAGTTTGGAATATTACGTGTGGCCAGCTCATGGCTTCGGAACTGAAGCAACTCTTAATGAAGCGAGGACTACTGCGTTTGTGCAGGCGGCGATGTTTGAGTTGCTTGTGGTGTGGAATTGTCGTTCGGAGAAGCGTAGCGTTTGGCGGATGGGTAAGGCTGCGTTCAAGAACAAGTTCTTTGTGATTGCGGAGATTGTGTCGATGGCTTTGACGTTGGGGATTACGTATATTCCGATTACGCAGCAGTTGTTCCATTTGTCGCCGTTGAGTTTGACGGATTTGGCTTTCGTTATTGGCGTGTCTGCTTTGGCGTTGTTTGTGTTGCCTGAGTTTACGATGAATCGGAAGCTGTGGAAGTGGAAGTAGCCCGATAGAAAAGCTTAATACGTTAAAGCTTGCAGAAAAGCAGACTTTAACAATGAAAGGCGTGAAATGCATGAGTGAGAAATTGGCGAATCCTGCACCGCTTGGGCTGCTTGGCTTTGGGATGACTACTGTTTTGCTGAATTTGCATAACGCTGGCTTGTTTCCGCTGGATACGATGATTCTGGCGATGGGCTTGGCTTACGGTGGATTAGCGCAGGTTATAGTGGGCATTATGGAGTTTAAGAAGGGCAACACTTTTGGGACTGTGGCGTTCACTTCTTACGGGTTATTCTGGTGGTCTCTTGTGCTTCTTCTTGTTTTGCCGAAGGCATCTGTGTTCACTGGGCTTGTTGCTCCGACGGAGACGGCTATGGCGGCGTACTTTTTCATGTGGGGACTGTTTACGTTTGCGATGTTCTTTGGGACGCTGAAGAAGAACCGTGCACTGCAGTTTGTGTTCATGAGTTTGGCGATTCTGTTCTTCCTGTTGACGATAAGAGATTTAACTGGCAACCCGACGCTGTTTGGAACCTTCACCCTTAACAATCTCTTAGGCATTGAAGGCGTTATCTGCGGTTTAAGCGCTGTTTACCTCGCGATAGCAGAAGTGCTGAACGAAGCCCACGGAAAAACCGTTCTGCCTATCTGCCCAACAAACTAAAAACACTTACTTTTTTCTTTCTCTGGCGCAACCCAATCTATTTATTTGAAAACCAATTTGTCTTAATCACGAATCATGGCTTAATAGTGAGTTAGAACGCTTAGAAAAAGCTGATAGATTTAGGGAAATTGGTTACTAAGCAACGTTGGCTATGCGTTAGGATAGAGTTTGGTTTCTTCGCTTAAGAAGGAGTCTTTTTCATCGTAATAGGCGATGTAATTAGTGCGGCTTTTCCTATTGAAACAACTGTCGTCTCTTCATAGGGAAATTCCTCGGTGCTTTTTTCATTACAAACTGGTTGGTGATAATAAATTAAAGCACATTGAGCACGTTCTCTGTCAGGACTCACAACTTCTGCAAAAGAAAATAATGTTTCTGAGCCTTTAGGGACTTCTTTACGCCATTCACCCCATTTATCGTGATTAGAAATTCTCTCATTGGCATCTTCAGCTTCACCGAAATAAATCAATTTGTCAAAAGTCACAGTCTTGTTTTGTTCATCGTATCTACCGACATACACCGCATAAACACCAGACTTTCTAGGAATGCTATCCGTGTTGATCTCTCTCCAATAGCCATCAAAATTCAAATTAATTGTCTTTGCCAAACCTATTCGCCCCTTTTTTGTATGTGCCTTATTGCGCTTAAAAAGATTTGTTCGTTTTCAAAACGCAAAACAACACAAGAAACAATAATAAAAAGAGGGAATTGGCTCAGCTAGTAATTTTCCATCTGGTAAAGATCCAAATCCACGTTCAGCTTCTTCTCCGCTGCTGCACCGCTCCGCTCCAAATCATACAACTTATCCACAGCCCTGCCAACCTTGCTCTGCACCACAGCAGCCGCCTTCACCTTAACAGGCACAATTGCATTAACAGGCTTAACGCCTTCACCGCCGATAACCAGCGCCTCATTGCAAACAAGCTCAGTAGTGCTCGCACGCGCAACAATCTTATTAGCCTCGTCTAAACCCAACTGCGCCTTCGCAGCAATCTCATCGTGCTTAGTCAACGCCCTTCCGCCTCCACACCTCAGCACTAATCAAATCACGAATAGCCACACGAATCGCCTCAGCCCTATTCGGATAGAAGCACTCGGTCACAAGCTGATCCAAAGCCTTAATATACGTTTCAGGCAAATACAACGTGATTAACTTCATGACGTTTCTCCCGCGTAAATGTAAAAAGCATGAACGTACAATATACATCTATATATCATGAAACAAATATGCCATAAACATGTTCGTACCACACCATATAAACACAACAACAACCATGTTGCACTTTCCTGTAAATTCCAAACAAAGCAACCTTTATTTTTTCAATCCCCATTAAATCATCCAACATACCCGCGATGAACAAAAAATGCGCATACACATCAAAACCTACGGATGCTCCACAAACCAAGCAAACAGCCAAACAATGGCCGGAATCCTCACACAAGCAGGCCACACAATCACCCGCTCACCCGCAACAGCAAACATAATAATCTATAACACCTGCGCCGTAAAACAACCCACAGAAAACCGCATAATCAACACAATCAAACACACACCAAAAAACAAAAAAACAATAATCACAGGCTGCCTACCCCTAATCAACCTCCAACGCCTACAAAAAGAAACAAACTTCAACGCCGCAACCGGACCCGCACCAGCCACACAAATCACAGACATAATAAACCGCATAACAAAAGGCGAACACATCATAGCCCTACAAAACGCCTTAACAGCCAAACCACCACTAAACCTCCCACACACACAAACCAACCCAGCCATCAGCATAATACCCATAAACTACGGCTGCCAAGGCAAATGCGCCTACTGCTGCGTAACCCACGCACGCGGAAAACTCCGCAGCTACACAATCACCGAAATCACCGAACGCATAAAACACGACCTAACAACAAACACAAAAGAAATCTGGCTCACCTCACAAGACACAGCCAGCTACGGAAAAGACAACAACACAAACCTCGCAGAACTGCTCAACGCAATAACCAACGTGAAAGGCAATTTCAAAATACGCGTTGGCATGATGACACCCAACACCGCAATACCCTTCTTAAGCGAACTAATTGAAGCATTCAAAAACAACCGAATCTTCAAGTTCGTGCATTTGCCCGTGCAAAGCGGCGACAACACAGTCCTCAAACGCATGCAACGACTCTACACCGCACAAAACTTCAAAACCACTATAAACAAATTCAAAACAACCTTCCCCCAAATCACAATAGCCACAGACATCATCTGCGGCTTCCCAGGCGAAACCCCCACAGCCTTCCAAAACACACTCAAACTCATCAAACAAATAAAACCCGACATCACCAACATATCCAAATTCTTCCCCAGACCACACACACCAGCAGCAGAAATGCGCGACACATTCGTGAATGCAACGGAAATCAAGCAACGCAGCACAACTATGGCTCAACTCGCAAAGCAGATTGGACTTGAAAGAAACCAGCATTGGATAGGCTGGACTGGTGAAGCCCTAATAGACGAAAAAGGAAAAACCCCAAACTCATGGATAAGCCGCAACTTCGCCTACAAACCCATCGTCATCAAAGCCCCAACAAACATGCTCGGCAAAACCGTAAACGTACAAGTCACAGAGGCTTTTCCAACCTACCTCGCAGGAACAATCCGCTGAACAAAACTGTATTCTAAGCGTTTCTGCAAAGTTTTTTATGCTCTTACAGTACATTAATCTCTTGGAGCTGAATTGCTTGAGCGAAGAGAATATCGTTCAGGTTGGGCACATAACACATTTCTTCTCGAAAATTAACGTCGCTGTCTTGGAGTTAACAGCACCTTTAGCCGTGGGTGACCGCATACTCGTCAAGGGACCATCAACTGATTTTGAGCAAGTCGTCGAGTCCATGCAGATTGAGCACAAGAATATCCAGAAGGCAGAAGCTGGTCAAAGCGTAGGTTTGAAGACCGCGCAGCATGCTAAGGAAAGAGACATGGTGTACAAGAAACTTTAACAACTTCTCCTTTTTTCCATTTCAAATAGGCAACTTAAAAGCGAACGTGAATAAAACTGCAAGATGCCAAATGTGAAGCCTGAATATTTACGTGCGCTTCATAAGCCTTTAGTTATTACTGGCGGCTATTTTATGCTATATCATTCGCTGAAATTGGGTAAATCAAATTCGATCTAAATTAGAGGCAAAAATATGCAAAGTACGCCCCGAGAAAGTAGCGAAAACAACTTCCTGGTTCTCCTGAACTTCATTGTTGATCCTGCAGTTATTGTTGACGAAAAAGGTCGCATCCTATTAGTGAATAATGCATTTGAGGATTCGACTGGGTTAAGTGCGAAAGAAGTGATTGGCAAGGTATTCTTGGAATTGAGCATTTTACCAGCAGAAAGCAAAGCAATCATGTTGGAAAATCTGGAAATGAGAATGCAAGGTTTGCCTGTTCAACCTTATGAAATCACCTTTACAAATAAGAATGGCGAACTTACGTATACCGAGATAAAAGCAAAAAAAATCAGCTATGCTGGGCAACCTGCTGACCTCGTTATATTCCGTGATATTACTCGAAGAAAGAAAAATTTAGCGAAACTTAAGGAATATTCTGAAAAAATGGAAGCACTTGTAAATGAAAAGGTTAAAGAGGTCAAAGAAAGTGCACAGAAGCTTAGTGTATCTGAAGAGAAATATAGAAAACAGTTTGAAGAAGCACTTGATGCCGTCTTCATAGCCGATTGTGAAACAGGTATATTAGTTGACTGTAACCGCGCAGCATCCGAATTGGTAGGCAGAGAGAAATCAGAACTGATTGGTAAGAATCAGCGGATTCTACATCCTTCGAAAGAAATCAAAGGAGACTTTAGCAGGACTTTCAAACAGCATATCAAAGAAAAAGAAGGACAAATTCTGGAAGCACAAGTTATTACCAAAAGAGGAGAAATCAAAGATGTTGCAATCAAAGCTAATGTCTTTGAAGTTCGGGGCAAAAAAATGCTTCAAGGAACATTCAGAGACATCACCGAGCGCAAGAAAGCAGAAAAAAAACTATTATCTTCAGAGAAAAAATACCGTAAACTATTTGAAAACCTCAAACTGACTGAGACACAGCTGCTAGAAGAGAGAGACATAGCGCAAAATTACCTCGATATTGCAGATGTAATGCTTGTCGCTTTGAACACTGACGGGCACATCACTATGCTGAACCGAAAAGGATGCGCGATTCTGAAATGCACTGCAAAAGACGCCCTCGGAAAAAACTGGTGTGACAACTTCATTCCTCCCCCAATCAGGAGCAATGTGAAGAAATACTTCAGACTAGTACTTGCAGGAAAAGTAAAGTTTCCAAAATACCATGAAAACCCTGTTTTGTCTAAGAGCGGAGACATACGGCTTATTGGATGGCATAACACCGTTTTGAGGAACCACCAAGGCCAAATCATCGGAGCATTAAGCTCAGGAGAAGACATAACTGAATGGAAACAGGCACAACAAGCTTTAGTTGACAGTGAAGAAAAATTCAGGAATCTTGCGGAGCAGTCTCCAGATATGGTCTTCGTCAACAAGAAAGGGAGAGTCGTCTATGCCAATAGAAGGGCCGAAGAAATTATGGGATATACGAAAGAAGAGTTTTACTCGCCCAACTTTAACTTTCTCTGCCTGATTGTCCCCGAGTCAAGAGAGCAAATAAAATCAGTCTATGAAAGACACGTAAAAAACGGCAAAGATGTTGGGGCACTCGAATATAGATTAGTCACAAAAGATGGAAGAGTCATTGATGCCATGCTGAATTCGAGACTAATAAAGTATGAAGGAGACAACGCTATTCTAGGAACAGTGATCGACATAACTGAACGTAAGAAGATGGAGGCTGAGATCAAACAGAAACTAGACATGCTTGAAGCCCTCACTCAGAACCTTGGCGTAGGCTTTACAATTATCAGCAAAGACTATCACGTGCTGTGGGCGAACAAATTCATAAAGAATAATGTGGGCGAAGTAGAGGGAAAGCAGTGCTATTCGTCGCTTAACACTTTAGACCACATTTGCCCAGACTGTGGTGTTAAAAAAGTCTTCGAAGAAGGCGTCGCTAAAGACTCCCACGAATATACCAACATAGGCATTCATGGCAAGCCGTATTATGTTGAACTTATTGCCACGCCGCTTAAAGATAAAGATGGGAACGTCACGGCGGCGTTGGAGTTTGTTGTAGACATAGCTGAAAAAAAACACATGCAAAGTGAGTTGACGGAGTATTCTCAAAAACTGGAAAAACTAGTTGATGAAAGAACTGAAGAACTGGAACAAACCCAAACTAAACTACTCAAGACCGAGAAACTCGCTGCCATCGGCGAATTAGCAGCAATGATTGGACATGACTTGCGCAATCCGTTAACAGGGATCAAAGGCGCAGCATATTACTTGAAAACCAAGTGTGCCGCAGAAATAGGTGCTACAGGACGAGAAATGCTGAAAACCATCGACAAAGCCATCGATCACTCTAATAAAATCATAAACGACTTACTTGAATACTCAAACAAACTTAACTTGGAACTTACAGAGACCACTCCAAAATTGCTGCTGAAAAACACTCTAACCCTCATTGAAATTCCAGAAAGAACCCAAATTATAGACACCACCAAAAACAAGCCCAAAATCAAAGCCGACATCGGAAACATAAGCAAAGTCTTCGCCAACATAATCACTAACGCGATTGACGCCATGCCCGGAACTGGAACCCTAACCATAACAAGCAAAACAGCAAAAGGCAACGTGAAAATAATCTTCAAAGATACCGGAATAGGCATGACAGAAGAAACCTTAAGCAGACTCAAACTTGGATTCCCGCTTTTCACAACCAAAGCCAAAGGCATGGGCTTCGGCTTACCTATCTGCAAACGCATCGTGGAAGCTCACGGCGGCAAAATCTCTTTGAAAAGCACGCTCGGAAAAGGAACCACAGTCATTGTAACAATTCCAGTTAACCCCAAAACAGTGGATGAAAACGAAGAAAAATGGATTTTCAACGAATCCATGTTACAAGCGATGCGCACATCACAAAAAACACCCCGAAAACCATAAGATAACAACGTTGTTACTGAACAGAGATTGCCAGAAGACCCGCGGAATCACATCCGAATAGCCCCGAGAGCAGAATCTGCACCTAAAACCACTTTTTCTCAGCTGCTTGATTTTTTTTCGTTTATCGGCTACTTGAAGTGGACGAAAGAAGCAATGCCATAAGGCTCTCTTTTTCAACTAGGCCAAACGCCCCGTTCCTTGCAGAAAATTCATCAAACTTCTGAACACCATCCGCATCTATGCAGGGCGACTGAATAGCAAACGGCACAGGATCTCTAGTATGCGTCCCAATAATAATCGGCGTTGGGTGATCAGGCAAGACGGCAATCGCGTACGGTTCTCTTAAGCCTCGCAGAAGCCTGCCTACTAATCGCTTATCCAAGTCTTCTATCGTTTTAACTTTCAACCTATAATCTTTGACGTGCCCCGCTTCGTCTGGCGCTTCAACATGGACGAAAACAAAGTCATTGTCTTCCAGAGCTTTCAACGCCGCATCGGCTTTGCCTTCATAATTTGTATCAGCCAATCCACTAGCGCCAGGAACATTAATAATTTTCATTTTCGCGTAGGTTCCGATTCCTTTCACTAAATCTACGGCAGATATGACTGCAGCGTTTAAACCGTATTTTTCTTTGAATGAAGGCATGGCTGGTTTTGTGCCGCCGCCCCAAGGCCAAATCATGTTGCCCGGTCTTTTGCCCGCTTTCTGCCGCGCAATGTTTACTGGATGAGACTCTAAAACGCTCTTAGATTGCTGAATTGCTTCTCTCAGCAAGTTCACCGCTTCCCTTGCCTCTTTCGACTTAGCTTTTGGCAGGACAGCCGCGACTTCAGCGCCTATAGCATCGTGTGGCGGCGTGCACTCAATTAACTGAGAATACGGAAAATTCCGCAAAATCAAGAAATGCCTATAATCTAACCCGGAAAAAAACTCGATTTCGCCAAGTTTCTCAAAATTTGCCTTCACCGCCGCTATTAGTTTTGAGGCTTCGCTGCTTGATATGTGCCCAGCGGCGTAATCAACTAGAATCCCGTCTTTTTCTGTTATCAAGTTGCACCTGAATGCCACATCATTTTTGTTCAGTTGAATACCCCGAGCGGCCGCTTCCAAAGGTCCCCTGGCAGGGCAAAACCGTTTAGGACTGTAACCTAGCACCGAGAGAATCGCTGTATCTGAACCTGGAGTAAAGCCGTCAGGCACTGTTCTGAGAAGGCCGCTTCTACCTTTAGCTGCTATCGAGTCCATGTTTGGTTTATGTGCTGCTTGCAGCGGGGTCAGGTTTCCCAATTCAGGAACGGGATAATCAGCCATGCCGTCGCCGATGACAAGCACATACTTCATTTACTCGCCGTCCTCATTCGTTAACATTTTGAGCCAGTTCCTCGCGCTTGAGTGCTAGTTGATGTAAAAGATGGTTGATAAAGCTATGTGGCTTCGGTTGAGGCGTCAATTATCCTTTTGATCTCGCTGCTTAAGGCTTCTGGCAGACCCAGTATGCCGACGTCCATGAAGCCGCGAATTATTAGCGACGTAGCTTCATCTCGGGATAGTTTCCTCGTCATTAGGTATGCCACTTCTTTTTCTGATATTTTGCCAACTGCAGCTTCATGTGTTATTTCAACTCCCTTTTTCCGGGCTATCAACTCTGGAATTGACTGCATGAAAGAAGCGTCATCCATGAGCAAGCCGCGGCATTCCAAGTGTCCTTTGCAGTCGGAGCTGTTGCCTTCGATTAAGCCGCGAATTATCATTTTTGAGCCTTCGCGTGAGATGGCGCGGCTGACCATTTCCGCTTTGCTTCCTTCTCCATTGAGAACTGCTTTGGAACCTATGTCCAGCTGCGAATTCTTGTGTCCGTACAAAATGCTGTTAAAGCTCACTCTTGAATCGTCGCCGTTGCAGTAAGCCACTGGGTACATTTGTATATCTCTTACTGGTCGCATGCACACGTAATTGGAGACAAACGAGGCGTTGTCTGCGATTTCAACTGCAGTTCTAGGCCGCACGAGAGTGTTCTCGCTCCATTGATGAATCATGGTGAAATTGAGTGTAGCGCCTTTTCTCACGTAGATTTCAGATATGCCCAAGTGTGAGGCGCTGTCCACTGTGGAGTGTTGAAGGCAACTGGTGATTATGTGCGCGTTCGAGTTTTCCTCAGCTATTATGATGTTGTGCACTTTTTGCTCGAGATTTCTTTTTGTGATCATGAGGCAGGATTGAAGGGGAAACGTAACTTCGGCGCCTGGGAGAATTCGTATGAAGTAGCCGCCGCTGAAGTCTGCAGCCACTTTCCGAGTGAACTCATCCTTGTTCTTGTCGACTAGTTTCCACATGTACTCTTCAAGGTGCGGGTTCTTTTTGAGAGCTGTTTTCACGTCCTGCAGCTCAATTTTTCCTTCGGAAAGCTCGTTTACTTTTGCTTGCACGGTGTCTTGGTTGAGGTGGAAAAATGTGGCTGAGCGTGCTTTGTCGTCTGATTCGATTCCTGCTTTCTGGGCTTCTTCGAGGATTTTGTGGGGTAGCTTTGTTAATTCATTTTCTTTGCTCAGCGTTCCAGCCTCCAGTTTTTCTTTCTCTGCAGGCTACGCATTCTTCGTAGCCGAATTTTTTTATGTCCTCATACATGCGTTGGGGTTGAGTGAAACAGTGGAAGCCGCCGTTGAGCAGTATGCAGCCGTATTTTGCTTTTATGTATTCCATGATGTCGCCCTTGTGAGTTATCAGCAACGCTGCGCTTCCTGTGCGCTCTATGTAGTTTTGCAGTTCGCTTGCGAGTAACTTTAGGCTTTCAACGTCAACGCCTGAATCCGGCTCATCCAGCAGCAGAAGTTTTCCTTTGAGGAATATGAGTTGGAGTATTTCTGAGCGTTTTCTTTCGCCTCCAGAGAAGCCCACGTTCATGTCTCTGTCTAAGAAGTTGGTTAGTTTGAATACTTCAATGAGTTTCTGTTCCTCTGGGCTGAAGTTTTCCTCTGGTTTTTTCCCCAAGCACAGCTTTAATAGGTCTCCCAGTTTTACTCCTGCAATTTCAGGAGGGCTTTGGAAACTTGCTACAATTCCAAGTTTGGCTTTTTCATCAGTGCCTTTCGCGGTGATGTCTTTTCCCATGAAGAAAATTTTTCCAGAAACAATTTCATAGGCAGGAAGCCCTAGCAAAGCGCCTATTAGCGTTGTCTTTCCCGAGCCGTTAGGTCCAAAGAGTATGTGGCTTTCGCCTTGTTTGAGGCTGAAGTTCAAGTTTTTCAGAATGGTTTTGCCTTGGATGTTGACGGTTAAATCTTTGACTTCGAGAATGTCCATTCTTGATCAGTGTTGATTGCGTTTTCATTGAGATAAACTTTCCGAAGGATTCTTGAGAAAGTCATTTGCCCTTTCTCTTTCTGGTAGCTACGGCGATGGCGACGATGACAATTACGACGATGGCTATTATGACAAGAGGGTATTGGCGGGCTATGTCGTTGAAGAGCGAGACCAACGAGTCAATAAATGCTTGGAATGGTGATGGCGCGGGCGCATAGTAACTCTGGAGTACTGTGCACTCATACTGGCCAGGGTCTTCGGGATAATCTGTCCAGGTATAGTTTATGGATCTCGTATTCACCGCTTCAGTTTCCCAGCTTGCCTTTGCAAGTTCTGTTTTTTGCGTTTTCTGTTGAGAAATATCTTCATCAACTCTGGAGTATCCAGATTTTGGGGTGATTGGGCTGTAAATTGTAAACCATTTCGCGTCTATTTGGTCGAAGCCATGAGTTTCATGCAAGAGGTCGATTGTTTGGCGAACCGCGTTTGCGGTGACTTTATGATCTGAATGTTCGTTGGTATTCGTGCAGACTTCTTCAGGTGCATGGGAGTAAATTTTTATCAGGCTCTTTGAATAATTGTTGGCTTCAACTACCTTTGTGATTTCACTGGCCAAGTTCGTTGCTATGCTGTTTGTGTAGGCGGTTTCTGCGCTCGCTAAGGCTCCGTCAGGGTACATCAACCGCTTCGTGGTGTCATTTGGGTCCAAGTAGCCCAGTTGGATTTTCTCAACTGTTACGCCAACAAAGTTGCTTACTCTTGTTCTCCAGTCGTATGCAACTCCGAAGTAAGAATTATGTGAAGCTGGCTCATCCGTCCAGTTGAGTCCTTCAAAATAACCACCGCATCTATTTTTGGCCAGGTCTGCCGAATAGAACGCTCTGATCACGTTGCTTCCGTCGGGAGCTTTCCAGGCAGTTACGTATTTTCCGTCTGCGACTATCCAGTTTCGCGAAGAGTTACTTTCGTATTGGTATTCGTCGATGTCTGAGCCTCCGTCAGCGACAACAATCCACAATATTGGATGCTTTCCGAGGTCATTCTTGTAGAGTGTTCCGGAGATTGCTATGTCTATGTCGTCAGGATGGGCGCCTATGCACACTACTAGAGTATCGTCAGGAGTTGGGCTCTCTCCTTTTACTGTTGGTGTATACGGTAATGTTGATGCTATTAAGAAAATTAGTAGAATAGGTAATATTGTCTTCATTTTTCTATTACCATTTTTTCTCTTTTAGCGGAACTCTTCAGCGCGTTTACAAACTAATTGGAATTAGTCAAGAATAAGCAAAAGGGGAATATAACATTTTCACATATTTCGGAGTAGGCAGGCGTGCGGGTCTGCTAAAACTGATGTTTTAAATAGCGACCGCCTAACAAGCTTTTAATTATTACAAAGACGACTTAAATGACAGGCATACTGTAAAGTCACATCGGAGGGGCAAACAAGACGGCAAAAACATACGGCCACTTCTCTAAGGGAAGGCTGGTGTCACTTGACGTTTTCAGAGGATTGACGGTTGCTTTGATGATTCTTGTCAACAACCCGGGCGGCGACGCGTACTACAGCTTTCTTCAACACGCCCCTTGGAACGGTTTGACTTTCGCTGATGTAGTTTTTCCATTTTTCATCTTTATCTTAGGTGTGGCGATACCCTATTCTTTTTCAAAGAAAATCGAACAAGGAACAAGCAGGAAAAAGCTGCTCTTACTTGTGGCGCGGCGTACAATCATTCTTTTTGCCATAGGTGTTTTTATTAATTGGTTTTCGACTTTTGACTTGGCAACGATCCGAGTTATGGGTGTTCTTCAGAGGATTGCTCTCTGCTACTTCTTTTCGTCTCTAATTTTCCTGTTTCTCAAGCCTAAATGGCGAGTCATTTTGACCGTGGCGATTCCGATAGTTTACTGGCTGCTAATGGCCTTCGTGCCAGTCCCGGGGTATGGCGCTGGCGCCTTAACTGAAGAGGGGAACTTGGCTGCGTACGTAGACAGGTCTCTGCTTAGCGGGCATCTTTATACGAGCACTTGGGATCCTGAAGGGGTGCTGAGTACTTTGCCGGCTATAGCAACGTCGCTAATGGGTGTCTTAGCAGGGATGTATTTGAAGTCAGAGAGGAAGCCTCGTGTAAAGGCTTTGAATCTTTTCTTTTTCGGAATCCTCGCCTTGTGTATAGGTTTTGTATGGAACTTTTGTTTTCCCATAAACAAGAACCTGTGGACGAGTTCCTACATTGCAGTGACAGGTGGAATGGCATTTATCCTGTTGGCCGCGTTCTTCTACGTGATAGATGTGAAAGGGCGCATCGCTTGGGCTAAGCCTTTCTCAATCTTGGGACTTAACGCCCTGTTCGTGTATGTGCTGTCGGAAATCGTTAACCTTGCCCTCATCCACATATCGCTTAAGTCGCGGATATACGGGGGGCTTTTTGCTTCGTGGGCTGGTCCTCTGCATGGCTCATTTATCTATGCGCTTGCTTTCCTTGCTTTCTGCTGGGCAGTGGCAGCAATTCTTTACTGGAAAAAAATACGCATTAAAATCTAAGGTCGCATTCGTGAAACGCTGTTTGCCAGCGATAAAAACATGAAAAGTGCAATGAGATACATGCACTTAAACCCATAAATCTATTTTAGGCAAAAAACCGCGTTCTATCCCTCTTAGTCTTTATGCGTATTTCTTGTCTTTATAGCAGTACCATCTTTGGTATTGTTGAATGTAGCTTAATGGTCCGCCGCATATTGGGCAGGTTGGCGTTACAAAATTTGGTGGCGGCGGTGGCATTTGTGCAAAGCTTGCTGTCGGAGCACTCTGGGTTGCGTTGAATCTGGCTTTCGCCGCGTTGATTGCGTTGACCCAATCCTCATTCTTGGACCATCCGCTTCCGAAAACAAACGAGTAAGCCGGTTTCAGTCCTGAACTGCAGTTGTCAACGCGCAGGTAAGCCTGACCCATTTTGCGTGCAGCCTTAACTGCTGTAATTTCCTGAAGAGGAATGAAGTAGCTTCCTGGATACTGCGCCAGCTCGTCTACCTCTGCTTTTGAAACGTTTTTTTCAACCGCTCGTGCGGTAAGGGCACCTCCAAGCACCCACGCGGCGGACCTTGCTGCTCCGCCTTTCATAACATAAACGAGCCTTCTGTTAGTCAGAATTAACGTGCCCACGTCTGCGAAAGCGCCTGCTTTCAATCCTATCGATGGAGGAGAATCGGAATCGTGCGCTTTGACGCCTGCCTCTTGCATTATGATTGTTTCTTCTTGAGACAAGAACTCAACTCCCGTAATAAGTTGCAGCATAAGCATTTTAAGCATATCGATTAACGAAGCATATACTGAAGCGCGCGTTTAGCCTATTTTGGTAGTTTAGCGCGCTAAATCAGCTAATTTGGGTGTTTCATCCTCCGTCGAAGAGCCCAATTCAGGT